>Ga0194133_10001262_pt1 | contig 45562 bp, 42 predicted proteins | sample TA2KigOf40mmetaG_FD_155448 | JGI IMG/M metagenome (GOLD analysis project Ga0194133, IMG submission 155448) | Freshwater microbial communities from Lake Tanganyika, Tanzania - TA2015055 Kigoma Offshore 40m | ecosystem: Environmental > Aquatic > Freshwater > Lake | place: Tanzania: Lake...
TCAAAGATATTCAGTCCAATGCCAGTAATAGAAGGAAGCTGGAAACCTCTAAAGACAAGATCGAGCTACGGGCGACGCGAGCTCAGCACTTCGATGGGAGCCATTGCGATTGACAAGTTAACGCTCGACAATTTGGCTTTTGTATTTCTTCACATTCGCAACAACTTCAAGAATATCTTGCTCGTCAAATTCGTGTGATCTGAGCGTATCGGATAACTACTCAAGCATCAGGTCAAAAGACGCGCCGGTGATACCTCGGCCTTGATGAGCGAGCCGCATATTGCGACTTACGTAGTGGTGAGGCATGCGCCCCATCGCAATCGATACAAAAGCTACCTGATGCTGAATCAGATGATCCACCTCGACGTTGAGGAAATACCGACGCAAATTCGGACGTCGTAGGACGCGCTTGTAAAAGTCGCGGACGATATCCGTAACGACAGGAATGCCACCGTATTTATCGAAGATCGTCTGTTCCATGCTGTCACGACTTTACGAACTTGCGATGATGGTCGAGGCCCAGCGAAAAACTAGAACCTCAAAGTCAGGGGCGCCGACCAGCAGGGGTCGGCTGCGGCGCGGCCGGTGGTGTCACCACCACCACTGGGTTGACTGAGGCGGGCGAAGGTGGCGGCACCACCTTGGCTGGCGCGCCGTGCGCGTGCGATGTGACCGTGTTGCTCTGGCTCCCATAGTCCTTCTGGTTGCTGCGGACAGCGTCTGCCTGCGCTGCTAGCGGCAGCACCATCACCCCGATCAGTCCGCACAATACCCGCATGTTCAGCCCCTCTGCGCCAGTCAGCCCTTGATCAGCGCCTTCTCCAGTTTACCCAACTCTCTTAGCTCCGCGGCCCAGAGGGGCAGCTTACCTCGGCCGGTCCAAGTCTGCGTCTTGTTGGCGGGATTGCGATATTTCGGTGGGATTTTTTTACCAGCCAGCTTGCTGGTGCTGCCCTTGCGTCGACCACGACCAGCTTTCATCGCTTTGGTAATTTCACTTGCGCTCAATCCGGCCTTTTTAATCAGCGCGATAATTTTCGCTAAATCTTTATTTTCAGCCTTGCTTTTAAGCAATTGTTCTTTTTTTTCCAGCGCTGCTTTCTGCTTCTGAATACGTGCAAGTTGGGCATCTACTGAGAGTCGTGGCATAAGAATCCTCAAGTGAAAAAAGCAATAAAAGTTGAAGCGAGCGGAATATATCAGATTTAATCAATGCTTTAAATACATCCGCCGCTTTCAATATTATCTACAACACCTTCGCTATTAATGTTGCAGTAGAGAAAGATATTCAATTTAAGAGAATATAGCGCCGCATGATTCGCTTTCCAAAACGCGCATCAATGGCGAACTACGTGGTCCCGTCACCCCTGCTATACTTTGCCGGCTGTTGCGCAGCAAGACGCTGTTCGCCCTCGGCGACACCGCCGGTAACGTACAAGCGGGCACAAGTCCAATCGACGCTAACCGCCTGAGCAGATCAATGCCAAGACGGACACTGCGCAAATTTTTGACCCCGATTATTTACGATGCATAAAAAGCTTTTCATTAAAACATTCGGCTGTCAGATGAACGAATACGACTCTGACAAAATGGCCGATGTGCTCGGGGTAGACCAGCCTGTCACGCGTACCGATACGCCAGACGATGCTGACATTATTCTGTTCAATACGTGCTCAGTGCGCGAAAAGGCGCAAGAGAAGGTGTTTTCCGATCTTGGTCGGGTCAGAGAGCTTAAGCAGAAAAATCCCAAGCTGATGATTGGTGTTGGCGGCTGTGTTGCGTCTCAAGAAGGCGCTGCGATCGTGCAGCGAGCGCCCTATGTCGACGTCGTGTTCGGTCCGCAGACGCTGCATCGCTTGCCCGAATTACTGAGGCAGCGGCAAGATACCGGCAGGCCGCAGATTGATATCAGCTTTCCCGAAATTGAAAAATTTGATCACCTACCGCCCGCTAAAGTGGAAGGGGCAAGCGCCTTTGTATCCATTATGGAGGGCTGCAGTAAATACTGCAGCTACTGCGTGGTGCCTTATACCCGGGGTGAAGAAGTATCGCGTCGCTTCGATGATGTGCTCGCCGAGGTGGCACATTTAGCATCGCAAGGCGTGCGCGAGATCACGCTGCTCGGTCAAAATGTAAATGCTTATCGCGGCATCATGAGCGATGGTGAAATCGCCGATTTCGCGCTGCTGATCGAGTACATCGCGACATTTAACGGCATTGAGCGTATCCGCTACGTTACCAGTCATCCAAAGGAATTTACTCAGCGGCTGATCGACACTTACGCCAAGGTACCAAAGCTCGTCAATCATCTCTACCTCCCTGTACAACACGGCTCGGACAAAATTCTGGCAGCGATGAAGCGTGGCTACACAGTGTTGGAATATAAGTCGATCATTCGCCGCCTGCGCGCGGTTCGCCCGACGATTTCAATCGCGTCAGACTTTATCGTCGGTTTCCCCGGTGAAGATGACAAAGACTTCGATGCATTAATGAAGTTAGTAGACGATATCGGTTACGACAATAGCTATAGCTTTATTTTCAGTGCACGCCCTGGCACCCCGGCGGCCAATCTACCCGATGACACACCGTATGAGGTGAAACTTTCTCGTCTACAGGCGCTTCAGAAACGTATTGCAGAGAACACCCGGCGCTATTCCGACGCCATGGTAGGAAGTGTGCAGCGTGTGCTCGTGGAGGGGCCCTCGAAACGCGAGGTATCCGAGCTGCAAGGCCGTGCGGAAGATAATCGCGTCGTGAATTTCGCCGGCGGCCCCAATGCAGCCCGACTGATTGGGCAATTTGTTGATGTTCTGATCACTGCCAGCCATCCGTTTTCATTGCGTGGCGATATCGTGATTCACCAGTGAAGCCGGTCGCTTGAATACCTCTGCCACCCGATTTTTTTCTCCTGACCCGGTCGACAATACCCGGCTCGCGAATCTGTGCGGTCCGGTCGATGAGAACTTGCGTCAAATAGCGGCAGCGTTAGATGTCACCTTGTTTAGACGCGGTGAAAAATTTATCGCTGACGGCCATAATGCGGAGCATGCCGTCGCGCTGCTCGAGCGCTTTTATGCTGATGCGCACAAGCCGATCTCCGTCAATGATGTACAACTCGCGCTGGCGGAAGCGCGGGCAAAAGTAGGTAACGCATCGGCGACAACGCGTTTGCAAGGCGCCGATAACGCAACCGGACCTGCAACGGATGAATCAGACCAGGCGATTGATAATCCAGTTTTAAAAACCCGACGTGCTGATTTACGAGGGCGCACGCCTCATCAGCGGCAATACCTGAAGCATATTCTGGGTAATGACATCACATTTGGCGTTGGGCCGGCCGGCACCGGCAAAACCTATTTGGCCGTTGCCTGTGCGGTTGATGCGCTGGAGCGTGACGCGGTGCGCCGTATTGTGCTCACACGTCCGGCAGTCGAAGCGGGTGAGCGCCTCGGATTTTTACCAGGTGATCTGGCGCAAAAGGTTGATCCTTATCTTCGCCCTTTATATGACGCGCTCTACGATTTGCTCGGCTTCGACCGTACCCAAAAAATGTTCGAAAAGCAGGCGATTGAAATCGCGCCGCTGGCGTATATGCGAGGCCGCACGCTGAATCACGCGTTCATTATTTTGGACGAAGCGCAAAACACCACGCCCGAACAAATGAAAATGTTCCTGACCCGAATTGGCTTTGGCAGTAAAGCGGTGGTCACTGGCGATATCACGCAAATTGATCTGCAGCGCGGTCAAAAAAGCGGGCTGGTCGATGCCTTGTCAGTACTGGAAAGTGTGCGCGGCATTGCCTTCACACGCTTCACCAGTGCGGATGTAGTACGGCACCCGCTGGTGGCGCGCATTGTTGATGCCTATGAGGCTGCTTCCGGTCGCGAATCATCGAAATGACACGACATAAGCTGACGCTCTCGGTGCAATACGCAGATCGTCGGTTAGCCGCAGTGCTATCAAGGCCGGATATTCGGCGCTGGGTGAAGGCGGCACAGTTTGCTCCGGCAGAGTTGGTCGTGCGTTTTGTTTATCAAGACGAAGGACGGCAGTTGAATCGTGACTATCGTGGCAAAGACTACGCGACCAATGTGCTCACCTTTACCTACAACGACTCGGATGAGGGTGAGCCGGGCGATGTTGTACGCGCTGATATTGTGCTGTGTGTCGATGTCGTGCTGCGTGAGGCCGAACAGCAGGCGCTGCCGGTGATGCGGCATGCAGCACATCTCATCGTGCATGGCGTGTTGCACGCGCAAGGCTACGATCATGAGGCCGATGACGAAGCGGCCGAGATGGAAGCGCTCGAAGCAGAAATACTGGCCGCATTAGGCATGGCGCAAACCTAGAATCATTCCAATTCAGTAATGGGATGCGGCCGCAGAGCGGTCGATTTCATAATCCCCGATGCGTTTTGCGGTATCCTGCGGCTTCCTGAACTCTGGTTTTGCGCCCAATGCAAGACTATCCCCCCGGCAGTCGTCCAGCCGAGCAGAAACAGCAACGATCGCTGCTTGAACGACTCACCGCGCTGATCGCTCCTGAACCCGAAAACCGCGCCGAGTTGCTCGCCTTATTACACGAGGCGCACACGCGCAACGTCATCGACGCCGACGCGCTGTCGATGATTGAGGGTGTGTTTCAAGTGGCCGATCTTGCCGCTCGCGACATCATGATCCCGCGCTCGCAGATGGATGTCGTCGATCTTGCCAAGCCGATCGACGAATGGATTCCGATGGTGCTGGAGACCGCGCACTCGCGCTTTCCGGCGATCGATGGCGATCGCGACAAGGTGGTGGGCATCCTGCTCGCCAAAGATTTACTGCGCTACTACGCGCATGAGTCTTTTGATGTACGCGATATGTTGCGGCCAGCAGTGTATATCCCGGAATCCAAGCGCCTGAATGTCTTGCTGCGTGATTTTCGTGCCAATCGCAACCATATGGCGATTGTGGTTGACGAGTATGGTGGCGTGGCCGGTCTGATTACGATTGAAGACGTGCTCGAGCAAATTGTCGGCGACATCGAAGATGAATACGATTTTGACGAAGAAGAAGACAATATTCTCAGCGTCAATGACGGCGATTTTGGTCCCCGCTGGCGCGTAAAGGCGCTGACAGAGGTTGAGCAGTTTAACGAGCAACTGGAAACCCAACTCCCGAATGGTGATGTAGATACCATTGGGGGTGTGGTCGCCAAACACCTCGGTCGCATGCCACGTAAAGGTGAGCAATTCACGATGGGTCGCTTGCGTTTTGACGTGCTGCGTGCAGATGCGCGTCAGGTGCATGTACTGATGGTTGAGAAACTGCCGGAGCGCTTGTTCGGCGACGCCGGATGATGCGCTGCTGTCACGCGATGTTCTTGAGCGGCTTGCAGCTAACCGCAGGATACGCGTGATTTCCCTACCCTTCATGCTGTCACTGATATCGGGCGCGGCGACGGTGCTCGCATTTGCGCCGTTCGGCTGGTGGCAAATTCAGATCGCGGCCTTGGCGCTTCTGTTCATTCTGGCGCAACGTGCCAAATCCGCTAAAGCGGCGTTCCGGATCGGCTGGGCGTTTGCGACCGCCGCCATTGGCGCTGGCACGCACTGGCTCTTTATCAGCCTGCATGATTTCGGCGGCATGCCGCCATGGATGGCAGCACTCGCCGTATTTCTTCTCGCTGCCAGCTTGGGGCTGCTGTACGGTTTGGCATTAGGGCTTGCGAAGCGCATCACGATTATTTTGCAATGGCCGATGACGCTATTGCTATTAATGCCCTGCTGCTGGCTGCTGGCCGATTGGACGCGTGGCTGGATTTTCACTGGGTTCCCGTGGCTGGCAACTGGTTATGCGCATACGCTCAGCCCGCTGGGTGGTTACGCGCCGCTGATAGGTGTGTTTGGTATTGGTCTGTTGGCGGGCGTGCTGGCTGGCTGTGTCGCGTTGATCATCATGCTACGACGGCCGCACTGGGTGGCCGTTGGCCTGCTCATCGTGGTTCCGGTGTGCGGTCATTTGCTCAAGGATCTGCAGTGGGGCGCGGCACTCGGCCAGCCGATCTCTGTGCGCCTACTGCAAGGCAACGTGGCGCAGGAGATGAAATTCGAGCCGGAGCAGATCGCCGCATCGCTTGCGCTGTACCAGGACATGGTGATGGCGCAACGCGCCGATTTGATTGCCACACCCGAGACCGCGATACCGCTACTCTCGAGCCAGTTACCGGCAGATTATCTGGATCAGTTATCCGCGTTCGCAAAACAAAATGACACCCGCATTTTGCTCGGCGCGCCTTGGAGTACCGCGCCCGGCATTTATTTGAACAGCGTGGTCGGGATTGGTAATGGCGTGGCCTACCGCTACGACAAGCACCACTTGGTACCGTTTGGTGAATTTATCCCGATGGGTTTTCGGTGGTTCGTCGACATGATGCGTATGCCGCTCGGTGATTTTGGACGCGGTGATCTGCATCAGCCGGCTTTTCATGTGAAAGACCAGTGGGTGTTGCCGAATATCTGCTACGAAGATTTGTTCGGCGAAGAAATTGCGGCACAACTTTTTGCTGCCGCCGATCGTCACGCGCCTTTGCCGAGCATACTGTTGAATGTTTCAAATATTGCATGGTTCGGCGATAGCATCGCGCTGCCACAGCACCTGCAAATTTCGCAAATGCGCTCACTCGAAACCGCCAGGCCGATGCTACGCGCCACCAACACAGGGGCTACGGCCGTGATTGATCACCGCGGACAGATCATCGCGCAGCTCGCGCCATTCACCCAAGGCGCGCTGGAAGCCAAGGTCCAAGGTACCGAGGGCTTAACGCCTTATGTTCGGATCGGAAACGGGCTACCGGTGGGTGTGGCGTTGGGTGTGGTGGTCATTCTGTGGCTACGATCACGCGGGCGCTCGGTCTACGACTAACAGCCGTTCTCTTAAGCCGATTGACCTAACGACACAGGCTTTGAGGATATTCGAAAAGCGGTGGGCCTGGCCCTGATAAAACCCGATAAAATCTTGGGTTTTGGCCAATCGGGTTAATCCCTCATGCTGAGCTTCCAACAAGTCATTCTGAAACTGCAGAACTACTGGGATAACCACGGCTGCGCGCTGCTGCAACCCTATGACATGGAAGTGGGTGCCGGTACCTCGCACACGGCGACCTTTCTGCGCGCGATCGGGCCCGAACCCTGGCGCGCCGCCTATGTGCAGCCATCGCGCCGGCCGAAGGATGGACGCTACGGTGACAATCCGAACCGCATGCAGCACTACTACCAGTATCAGGTGGTGCTCAAACCAGCGCCGGAAAATATTCTGGATCTTTACCTCGGCTCGCTTGAAGCCCTGGGGCTCAAGCTGACCGAAAACGATGTGCGTTTCGTTGAAGATGACTGGGAAAACCCGACCCTCGGCGCTTGGGGTCTCGGTTGGGAAGTCTGGCTCAATGGCATGGAAGTCACGCAGCTCACTTATTTCCAGCAAGTCGGTGGCATCGATTGCAAACCGGTGCTGGGCGAGATCACCTACGGTATTGAGCGACTCGCGATGTATCTGCAAGGCGTGGAGAATGTGTTTGATCTGGTCTGGACTGAATGGGAAGACAATGACGTGAAAAAATCGCTGACGTATGGCGATGTGTTTCATCAAAATGAAGTTGAGCAATCAACTTACAACTTCGAGCACTCGAATGCCGAGTTCCTGTTCTCGCTGTTTTCCAATTATGAGTCTGAAGCCAAGCGGCTGATGGAAGCCAAGCTGGCTCTCCCCGCTTACGAAATGGTGCTGAAGGCGGCGCATACCTTCAACTTGCTGGATGCTCGCGGCGCCATTTCTGTCACCGAGCGTGCTGCGTACATCGGCCGAATTCGCAATCTCGCGCGTGCCGTCGCTGCAGCGTATTACGCATCACGTGAAGCGCTCGGCTTTCCGATGCTGGGTGACACGCGTAAAGCCGCTTGAATACATTCCGCCTAAATACCTGCTGCCCATACACCTGCTGCATGAGTACCCGCTTACTGCATGCCGAGACGTTGCCAATGACCCATACACTGCTGCTTGAATTACTGACTGAAGAATTACCCCCCAAGGCGCTGGCGCGTCTCGGCGATACCTTCGCAACATTGATCCGCGACGGCCTCGCTACGCGCGACTTTCTTGAGGCGGGTGCAGTGGCCACTGCTTATGCAAGCCCGCGACGCTTAGCTGTCCACATCACATCGGTGCGGCGCTCATCGCCCGACAAACCCATTCGCGAAAAAGTATTGCCTGTGAGCGTGGCGCTGGACAAAGACGGTAACCCCACCGCACCGCTACAAAAAAAACTGTCCGCCTTAGCCTCGCAGGCGGGTCGCGAAAGTATTCAGCTGGCTGAGCTTGAGCGCGCCAGCGACGGCAAAGCAGAGAGCCTTTTTTTCAGTTACACCGCGCCGGGTCAGGCACTTGCCAACGGCCTTCAGGCCACGCTTGAGGAAAGCATCGGTAAATTACCGATTCCGAAAGTCATGAGTTACCAGCGTCCCGATGGCGAGACGGTGCAGTTCGTACGTCCCGTGCATGGACTGCTCGCGCTGCTCGATGATCAAGTCGTGCCCTTATCAATACTTGGCCTTCAGTCCGGCCGGACGACGCTGGGTCACCGTTTCTTGTCTAAGCAATCACTGCTGAGCATTCCAGCGGCTGACCATTACGCAGAGATACTGCGCGAGCAAGGCAAGGTGATCGCATCATTCGAAACGCGGAAGCAGACCATTCATGGCGACTTGCTTGCCGCTGCGGGTGATGATGACATCCTGATGCCGCCCGCGCTGTTGGATGAGGTCACGGCACTGGTGGAATGGCCGGTGGTATATGCTTGCCAATTCGATGATGCGTTTCTGGCAGTGCCGCAGGAATGTCTGATTCTGACCATGCAAACCAATCAGAAATATTTTGCGCTGACCGATAAAGCCGGCAAGCTACGCTCCCGTTTTCTGATTGTCTCCAATGTTCAAACACCTGATCCGAGCCATATCATCCGCGGTAATGAGCGGGTTATCCGTCCACGTCTATCCGATGCAAAATTCTTCTTTGAACAAGATAGGAAGCGGTCTTTGCATGACCGCATCGGTGGCTTGGCTTCGGTCGTGTATCACAACAAGCTAGGCTCACAAGCCGAGCGCAATGGTCGGGTCGTAGCACTGGCCGGGGCGATCGCCAAGTCACTGAATGCAGATGCTGCGCTGGCTGAACGCGCCGCTCTGCTGTCGAAAGCAGATCTGCTGACGGACATGGTGGGGGAATTCCCCGAGTTACAAGGTGTGATGGGCACTTACTACGCACGGCATGATGGTGAGCATGACGAGGTAGCGACTGCGATCGGCGAACATTACCAGCCAAGATTTGCGGGTGACGCTTTGCCTTCAACACGCACCGGCACTATCGTCGCGCTGGCCGACAAATTAGAGACGCTGGTCGGTATATGGGGCATAGGCCTCGCACCTACTGGCGACAAAGACCCATTTGCGCTGCGCCGGCATGCGCTCGGTATTTTGCGTATGCTGATCGAGCAACAATTAAATCTGTCGCTATCGCATCTACTCGCACTTGCCGCCGAACCGTTCAAAGGCAATACCCAGTTCGCGTCGCCGTTTGATGAGGTCATCATTTTCCTGCATGACCGTTTACGTGGCTTGTTGCGTGATCGAGGCTACTCGCAAGATACGGTCGAAGCGGTTGTTTCGCAGGCGCCGGATAGATTGGACGACATTATCAAGCGCCTTGATGCCGTAAAAGCGTTTTCGGCGCTGCCGGAATCTCAATCGCTCGCTGCTGCCAACAAGCGCATCACCAATATTCTCAAGAAGAATGAGCACACGCTTGGCGAGATCAACCCGGCGCTGCTGCAAGAAGCTGCCGAGCAGCGGCTGTTCGGTGCACTAACCGATACGCGCAATGAGGTAGATCGCGCGTTTGCCGCTGGCGACTTCAGTGGCACCTTGAAAGCGCTGGCTGCGCTGCGCGATGATGTCGACGCGTTTTTCAATGATGTGATGGTCATGGCCGAGGATGTATCGCTACGTAATAACCGCCTTTCGCTACTGAGTACGCTGCACGGCATGATGAACCGCGTTGCTGATATTTCCAAACTGGCTACCTGAGTCATCTCGAATGCAAACGCCTAAAAAGCTGGTGATTCTCGATCGCGATGGAGTGATCAATTTTGACTCTGAGGAGTACATCAAGTCGCCGGCTGAATGGCGAGCGATTCCCGGGTCACTTGAGGCGATTGCGCGGCTGAATCAGCATGGCTATCAGGTTGCCATTGCCACCAATCAGCAGGCGGTTGCACGCGGGCTGATTGATGTGCGGATGTTGAACGCTATCCATCAGAAACTGCATATATCGGCACTCGCTGTTGGCGCTCACGTTAACGCGATCTTCTTCTGCCCTCATGCGGTGGATGAGTTTTGCGACTGCCGTAAGCCACGGCCCGGTATGTTGACCGCCATTGGCAAGCGATTTGGTGTGAGCCTCAAGGGTGTGCCGATGGTGGGCGATGCGCTACGCGATATGCAAGCCGCTTTCGAGGTCGGTTGTGCCCCGTACCTGGTTCGTACTGGCAAAGGAGAGAAGACGCTTGCGACCGGTGGCCTGCCACCAGGGACACAGGTATTCAACAATCTTTCCACGGTGGTGGAGCAATTACTTCATACCGCGCAACTCGCCAGCGAAACCACCGATATTGCGCGTGCGGCATTGGCACAAAAGCGCTAGATCATGGCGCTCGTCTTGAACGTTACTGCGTTTCTCAACAGCTAATGACCCACCCGCTGCTATTCATCCGATCACTGCTATTTGCGGTCCTGATCGTGATCGCCACCGTAATCTGGGCGATTGGCTGCTTCGGCTTTGTGCTACTGCCATACCGGCAGCGGTATTGGATGATCATCCGCTGGAATGTGTTCATCTGCTACGCCGCGAAGCTTGTGTGCGGTATTGATTGGCGAGTCAAAGGCTTCGAGAATCTGCCTGATGCGCCGGTCATATTACTATCCAAGCACCAATCAGCGTGGGAGACGATTTTCTATTGCTGGGTGATGCCACGCCCAATGATTTTTGTTTTCAAGAAGTCGCTACTCTACATTCCGTTTTTTGGTTGGGGATTGGCGATGCTGCAAATGATTGCAATCGATCGTAGTCGTGGCCGTGAAGCGATGACGCAAGTGATTGAAACCGGTAAACAGCGGCTGGATGATGGGCAGTGGGTGATCATGTTCCCGGAAGGAACCCGCACGCCGGTAGGTAGCCAGGGTAAGTACAAAAGCGGTGGCGCTATTCTCGCCATCGGCACCGACACCCCGGTCGTGCCGATCGCGGTCAATTCGGGAGATTGCTGGCCGCGCAATGCGTTTATCAAAAAACCCGGTACCATCACCGTATCGATTGGCGCGCCTATCTCGCCGCAAGGTTTGACCGCAGCACAGCTGATGGAGAAGGTCGAGTATTGGATAGAATCCGAGATGCGGGTGATTACACCCGGCGCCTACGCGTAGTGAGTATGCTGCTGAGACCGCTGATGACGTTTACCCGATTCTTAAAAAAACGAACCCCTGATCCTAACCAGCTCTCTTTGGAGGCGCTTTTCAGCGATAGCGCCACTGCACCTCCCGTCGTCTCTACCGTACCCGACACGCCTATTCCTGCGGGGCACCGACGTATTCACCTCGATCACCTTAGTCTGGATTACCGGCTGGTGCGGTCAAAGCGCAAGACGATTGGTTTTTTAATCGACGATGAAGGCTTGCGGGTCAGCGCACCGCGCTGGATCACCATCAATGAAATTGAATTAGCGATTACTAGTAAGCAGCAATGGATCTTCCGCAAGATCAATGAGCAGCGCGAGCGCTCGGTTCGACGCTTGCAGCCCGCCATGGTTTGGCGTGACGGCGCGACCCTGCCCTATTTGGGTGATGAGATCACCTTGCGGGTTGCTGATTCCGGTAATCTCAGCGGCGCTTATTTCGATGAACAGGCGCGCGAGCTGCACCTGAGCTTGCCAAGCCCTGCCAGCGAGCAGCAGCTGAAAGATCGTGTGCAAGGCTGGCTTCAGAATGAGGCCAAGCGCGTCTTCGCTGAGCGGCTAACCATCTACGCTGAAAAACTCGGTGTTTGTTATAAGAGCTTCGCGCTGTCGTCCGCGTCGACGCAATGGGGCTCTTGTACCGCCGATGGCAAAATTCGGCTGAACTGGCGTCTGATGCATTTTGCGCTACCGAATATTGACTACGTGGTGACCCATGAGCTGTGTCATTTACGCGAGATGAACCACGGGCCCCAGTTCTGGGCGACGGTGCAATCTGTGTTTCCGGAATTTGAGCAAGCGCGCAAGACACTGCGCGATCATGAGTCCGCGCTACTACCTAAATTCTAGATAGCTATGGTAGAACAGCACCATCCTTATCATGCGTGCAGCGCACAGTGACAACTCAGTAGGAATTCAGTGACACCGCTGTCGACGTGATAACTTTGTAAGCCCTCAGTGGCAAAGCTGTCTTCGCTGATTAATTGTCTAATCTATGGCTGCGAGTAGTCGGGCTAAATGTACGTAGGACTCAAGACCGATGGTTTCCGGTCGAGCCTGAGGATTCACCCCCGCATCCACAAGCTGCGCCTCGGTAAACAAACCACCCAAGCTGTTACGAATCACCTTGCGGCGCTGTGAAAAAGCAGTCGTGACGACTTGCTCGAGCAAATGCTGCTCACACGAGAGTGGCTGAGCAATCGGGACCATGCGTACGATCGCCGACTCAACTTTCGGTGGCGGATCAAAAGTCTGTGGCGGAACAATAAACAGCTGCGTCATTTGATAGCGCCACTGCAGCATCACCGAGAGCCGACCATAGTCGCGTCCACCGGGTGCCGCAACCATACGCTCGACCACTTCCTTTTGCAGCATGAAATGCTGGTCTTTTACCAGAGGCGCGTACTGCGCAAGGTGAAAGAGTAGTGGGGTTGAGATATTGTAAGGAAGGTTGCCGACAATGCGGAGCTTTCGTTGATCCGAACACAACTGATCGAATTGAAACTGCAGGGCGTCGGCTGAGTGAATGATCAAGCCACGATGAATAAATGCTTTTTGAAGCAGCGCGACAAGATCTCGATCAAGCTCAACCACATGCAGCTGTCGCAATTGCGCCAGCAGTAATTCGGTCATGGCGCCCTTGCCGGGCCCGATCTCAACCATGCAGTCATCTGGAGTCGGCGCAATCGCCGAGATGATCTGTTGAAGTACGCTGGCGTCGTGCAGGAAGTTTTGTCCGAATCGTTTCTTCGGCAAATGTCTCATTGGCTCGCGCGCACCATCTGACATGCCACACGGATCGCCTCTCGCATGCTGGTCGGGTCGGCCTGGCCCAATCCGGCTGCAGCGAGGTCCAATGCGGTGCCATGATCGACCGACGTCCGAATAATGGGCAGACCCAGCGTGATGTTTACGCCATGACCAAAGGTCGCATGCTTGAGAACGGGTAAGCCTTGGTCGTGATACATCGCGAGCACGCAATCAGCGTTGTCGAGGAATCTGGGTTGAAACAAGGTGTCCGCAGGATAAGGCCCGCTAACCTGCCAGCCTCGCTCACGCGCGCGTTCGATAGCAGGTGAGATCTGTTCAATTTCCTCACGCCCAAGATAGCCGCCCTCGCCCGCATGCGGATTCAGGCCCGTCACCAAAATACGCGGCTCGGCTATGCCGAAGCGCGTCACAAGATCATGCTGCACGATCGAGATTGTCGCCATTAAATGATCAGCGGTAATTGCGGCGGGCACATCTGCCAAGGCCAGATGCGTGGTCTCTAGCGCCACACGCAGCGGGCCATCATCGGTCTCGCCCGCTAACATCATCACCACATGCGCGGTGCCCGTGCGCTCTGCGAAGTATTCGGTATGGCCGGTGAATGGATGGCCCGCGTCATTGATCGTACGCTTTTGTACCGGAGCCGTAACGATGGCATCAATCTCGCCGGCCACTGCGGCATCAATCGCCTGATCCAGCATCGACAGCACGGCAAGGCCGTTACGCGCATCTAGCTGGCCCGGATGGGGAGCTACCGCTAATGGCGAATCAAGCACGCAGATTGTGTTTTGGTGCAGCGCCAGCTCTGCAGCGGAGTGAATGGTGCGCAGCAGCCGGCCAGGTGCGATCAAACTACCCAAGGCTTTAATCTGCGACGCATCACCCACCAAGAGGCAATCGGCATCGCCCACCTCAAGGGCTGCGCGCAGCGCGATTTCCGGTCCGATACCGGCGGGCTCGCCGCAAGTAATCGCGATGCGCGGTCGGCTCATCATGAACTATCCGTGTTATCGGGCTGCGTCATCCAAACGATACTCGACATAGGCACGGTCGCGTAGCTGCCGCAACCAATCCTCATACGCCTCTTCCAGTTTTTGCTCGCGCAAAGCCTGACGCGCCACCAAACGCTGGCGTTCGCGCGATATCGCCTCGGTTTTACGCTCCAGCACTTCAATCAGGTGAAAACCAAACGGTGACTCAATCGGTGCGCTGATCTCGCCGGGTTTAAGGGAATTCATGGCGCGCTCGAACTCCGGTACGGTATCGCCAGGATAAATCCAACCGAGCTCACCGCCCTTGCTGGCCGAGCCATCATTGGAATAGAGCCGCGCCAAGTCTTCAAACGTAGCAGCATTATTTTCAAGCCGTGACTTCAGCTCGAGCAGTTTACGACGAGCCTCGGCCGCAGAGACAATTTGATTGACCTTGATCAGAATATGACGCGCGCGGGTTTGCTGCACGGTGTTGCTGGCACTGGCACTAGCGCCACCGGTCACACGCCGACCTACCAGCTTCAGCACATGGAATCCATTAGCGCTGCGCACCAGCGGAGCCAGCTCGCCGTCTTTGAGCTTGTCAACGGCCTCAACGAATAGCTGCGGGAGTCGTGCCGGACTACGCCAGCCAAGCTCGCCGCCGCTCAACGCGTCACCCGCGTCCGAGAATGTGGCCGCCACTTTGGCAAACTCGGTTCCTGACTTCAGCTGCTCTATCGCTTGCTCTGCGCGTTTTTTGCGCTCGGCGATCTGCTGCGCCGAGGCATTTTCAGGTACCCGTACCAAGATCTGCGCGATGCTCAATTCCTGAAGCGCGTCCGTATTGCGGGCACTACTCGACGCCAAGAAGCCGTCGATCTCTGATTCCGTAATTTGTAGCTTATTGTCAACCTCACGCTCTCGCAAACGCTGCAGGGTAATTTCTTCACGAATCTCATCTCGAAACCGGGCAAAAGAAATACCATCTCGCTCGAGCTGATCGCGCAGCGCCTGCACCGAAATATTATTTTGCTCAGCGATTCTGGCGACCGCACGGTCCAGCATCGCATCATCAACCCGAATACCCAGATCGCGGGCTAGTTGCATCTGCGCGCGGTTAACTATCAGCCGCTCAAGCAACTGCTTTTGCAGGATTTCGCGTTGCGGTAGCTGCATATTTTGCCGGCGCATCCGTTGTTCAACAATCTGGATCCGATTGTTTAACTCTTTCATCGTTATGACATCGGTATTGACGACCGCAACGATAGCGTCTACCAGTACTGGCTGACGAGCGGTGCGCGCGCTTTTATCTTGAGACTGCGCTGCCGCTGCTGCGAGCAGGATCACGACAGGCGCGAGATACCGGCAACATGAAAGAAGCGTTTTGGGCGTACGGATAAACATAGTCATAGCGATAGATTGTGAATAGTTTGCAAGGCAACGCGAGTTTTAAAGAGTGACGCCGCGTTACCGCGCCGGTGTCACGGGCTGACCCAGCGACTGATAACCGGGAATATTGAAGCGCAGTGCCTGCATGGGATTGGTCCCCAGCGATGACAAACCATTAAACTCCAGTTGCAGGAAGATCGTGGTGTTGGTCGTGCTGGTAGCAGTCGGCACGCGCTGGCTCACTAATCGGAAAATCCAGCAATCGGCCTGATGCTCAACGCCGAGCAAAGATTGACCGACGCGATTTTCATCCAACAGGTAATTGATACGACCCACGCCGTACCAGCGCGGTGCGATTGGCCACTGGCCCGAAAGATCGACGAGCTCATACTTGGTGTTAGGAATATCAGCCAAATTGCGCGAATCTCTACGGTACTGAACATTCAATACCTTTAACGGCTCTGGCTGCCAGTACACGCCGAAATTGACACGGTTGATCTCACCGCGCTGCTGGTTGTACTGGAAATTGGCATCCAGCCGTGTCTCGCGCGTGACCCGTCCAGTGGCCAGCAGTAAAACATCTGATTTTTCACCTGCATTGACAGCGAGGTCAGTACCCAGACCTACACGAGGCTGCGAAAAGTTAAAGCGTTGAGCAACCGCCATTCGCAGACGCTCGGCACCGTCACTTTCGAGGTAACGCGAGGTCATCGCCAGTGTCAGCTGGTTTGCGTCACCGATACGGTCGTTACCGATAAAACGATTTTCGCGAAACATCATGCCGTAGCTGAGATCGGCAATCGTTGAATCAAAATTCGGATAAAGCCCACCGTTCTGCTGCACATACGAGGTGTAGGTGTAATACGCGCGCGGCTCGAGTGTTTGTATTGCTTCCCGACCAAAGAAGCTGGCATTACGCTCGAACATTAACCCTGAGTCTAAAGAAAACGTCGGCACGATACGGCTCGGTGCCGTCATAGTCGAATTCGCGACCTGATTCAGATTGTAGTAAGTGCCATGCGCCGATACACTCGGCACCACAAAATAGCCTGGCGTGCGCAAGTAGTCATAGCTCAGCCGAGGATTGATGACGAGTCGGTCGCCCTGTACTGCTGTCGGATGTGAAAAATTAGTGTACTGATAGCCAACGTTGACATTGAATCCGTTATCGCTGAAATCCGAGTAATTCAGATTCAGCTGCGGTAAACGCGCATAGGGAATACCGATCGGCGCATTGCGGTCTTGCAGTACCTGGAAATCAGCGAGCTGCAGGGTCCCGCTCCACGGCCCGCCGGTGCTGTATGACATGGTGGCCACCTGCGACAGCAGCCTGCGGTTGATGCCGGGTCTTTCAAACACATGGCTGAACGGAAAGTCTCGCGCATAATCATTGTCAGAGACTGCGTTGTAATCAACCGCCAAGCCAACGCCAGGATAAAGATTCTGATTGTGACGCGCGCTCACGGCGTAACGGCTACGGTTTGCGTAATCGGCGTCGTTCATGAATTCGAAACGGGTCTCACCTGCAAACTCACGCTCCAGATACCGTGCATCAGCACCAAGCATCACACCGCGGGTCGACATGTATCGCGGGAACAAGGTCAGGTCACGGTTGGGCGCGATATCCCAGTAATAAGGAACCGTCAGTTGCAAACCGGTGTTGGTTGACGTGGTGAGCGTTGGCGCCAAGAAGCCAGATTTTCTGCCCTCGATTAACGGGAAAGAAATACTCGGCGTGCCGGCTACCGGAACGCCCTTGAACACCAGCACGGCGTTACGCGCTTGTCCGATGCCTGCGCCATCATCCAGAGTCAGCTTGCTGGTCTTTAAATACCAATCAGGATCAGGCCCGTTGCAGGTTGTATAGACGCCATTGGAAATGGTCGCTACATCTTCGGATTCGAAGTCAATGCGCTCGGCATGACCTTGTGCATTTCGCTTCAGCAAGCGGTACACGATACTGTCCATGTAACCGATGCCTGTGTCCAGCTTAAGCTTTAACACGTTGCCGTTGAAACGGTCACCGGCACGCAACACTCGAACGTCACCATCTGCTTCGACTCTATCATCAACAATGTCGTAGTACACCTGGTTCGCATTCACCACTGTTTGGCCGCGCGTGACCTCTACCTGCCGCTGCAACCGCACTTCGCGATCCGGACGTCCGGAGAGCTGCTCTCCTTCGATAATCGTAGGCGCATCATCCTGACTCAGTTTGTCTGCCAACCAATTCTGCTGAGCGTGCGCCGGGCGAGCGGACATCGCGAACAGACATAGCCAAGCCAGCGCGGTACGCTGAAAAAATTGACAATAAGCGGAGTTGGATCGCCGGATCATTGGGGACGAATTCAGTGGTGGGCGCCGCCGGCGCGTGGCGAATCCATTATTATAGGGGAACTCGTTAGCCGCCCACGCCCCGATGGCGGCGGAGTTTCGCCACCTCGCCCGCAATGAACACCCCCGCAAATGATGATATCCGCCGGTCGCAGCTGACCGACTGGCTCGCTCAAGTTAATGCGCCCAAAACCCTGCCGGAAAGCCTGCGTCCAGCCTCGTCAGATGCGAGTTTCCGACGCTACTTCCGGATAGACACCGCCGATGGTGGAACACTCATCGCGATGGATGCGCCGCCGCCGCAGGAAGACGTAAGGCCTTTTGTACATGTTGCGCAATTATTTGCAGGTACGGGCATCACTGTGCCGAACATCATCGCGCAAGATGTTGAGCGCGGCTTTCTGCTTCTTACAGATCTCGGTAACACCACCTATCTCAAACAACTGAACCCGGATACTGCGCACAAGCTATATCTCGATGCCATTGAAGCACTGGTTCAGCTGCAAACGCATAGCGCGCCCGGCCAACTACCAGAGTATGACCGCGAGCTACTTCAGCGCGAGCTGATGCTGTTCCCCGACTGGTACTTGAGCAAGCACCGCAATGCTGCGCTTGACGACAAGCAGCGCTCAGATCTCAACGCAGTGTTCGATGTTTTGCTCGCTAATAATCTCGCGCAGGCGCAGGTATTCGTGCATCGCGACTACCACTCGCGCAATCTGATGGTGCTACAAAGCGGCAACCCGGGCATACTGGATTTTCAAGACGCGGTGTACGGACCAATTACCTATGACCTGGTGTCTTTGTTACGCGATGCCTACATCGAGTGGGATGAGGAAATGGTACTGGATTGGACAGTACGCTACTGGGAACACGCACGTCGCGCCGGGCTTCCGGTTTCGCACGATATAGACAGTTTCTACCGCGATTTCGAATTTATGGGGCTGCAGCGCCATCTCAAGGTACTGGGGATATTTGCGCGTCTTTATCATCGCGATGGTAAAGATGGCTATCTGAACGATATTCCACTGGTGATGCAATATGTCCGAAAAACTGCTTATCGCTACAAAGAGTTTTCGCCGTTAATCAGGCTGCTTGATACTTTGGAAGAAAAGCAGACAGGCATTGGCTATACCTTCTGACATGAAGGCGATGATATTTGCTGCAGGTCGTGGTGAGCGCATGCGGCCGCTCACCGACACTTGCCCCAAGCCCTTGCTGAAGGTACGTGGCCGGCCGTTGATTGTCTGGCATATTTTGAACTTGGTGCGCGCTGGCCTGAGTGATATCGTGATTAATCATGCGCACCTTGGTCATATGATTGAAGAGACGCTGGGTGACGGCAGCCAGTATGGGGCCAAACTGGTGTACTCCGCCGAGGGCAACGCGCTGGAAACTGCGGGTGGCATTGCCAAGGCGCGGCATCTGCTGGGTGATCAGCCATTCGTTGCAATTGCGGGTGATATTTATTGCCCGCACTTCGATTTCAGCAAGGTACGTGATGTACTCGAAGACAATGACCCTTGGGGTAAGCCCTACCCTGCAGGTGATCGCGACTTGGGGTGGTTGTATCTGGTCAAGAACCCCGCGCACCATCCGCAAGGTGATTTTGCGCTCGCCAATTTTTCGATCACTAATCACGGCGAGCCGCGCTATACCTTCTCTGGTATCGGTGTCTATCGCCCCGAACTATTCGACACTATCGTAGCGGGCGACAGCGCCAAGCTTGCACCCATTCTGCGAGAATTTGCTGACCAGGGCAAAATCGGTGGCGAGGTATACCGAGGCGACTGGACTGATGTCGGCACTATCGCGCGCCTAGAGCAATTGAACGCTCCATTGAAAGCAGGATCATGACTGTGACAAGCTTTGCCCGTCGGCGCGCTGCGCTGCTCGAAAAAATGCAGGCCCAGGGCGGTGGGGTTGCCATCATCCCGACTGCGCCCGAAGTGATGCGCAATGCAGATGCCGACTACCCCTATCGGCACGACAGCTATTTCTACTACCTGACCGGATTCCCCGAGCCTGAAGCCACCCTGGTGCTTATCGCAGGCGCTCAAAACCAATCGATTCTTTTCTGTCGCGATAAAAACGAAGAGCGCGAGATATGGGATGGCTATCGCTACGGACCCGCAGGTACCAAAGAACAGTTTGGCTTTGACACATGCTTCAGTATTGAGAGTATCGATACCGAGCTACCCAAGCTGATGGCCAATGCGCCAGCGCTGTTTTATGCGCTTGGTAGCCAGGCAAAGCTCGATGAACACATCCAGCGCTGGTTGAACGCGGTACGCGCTCAGGTACGCGCTGGCGTCAGCGCACCGGGAGCGGCATTTGATATTCGCGCCATGCTGAACGAGATGCGCCTGATCAAGGACGAGGACGAAATCGCCATCATGCAGCGCGCCGCAGATATCGCGGCCGAAGCACATGCGCGTGCTATGCGCTGCGCAAAACCGGGGCTACGTGAATACCATCTTGAAGCCGAGCTGCTGCACGAGTTTCGTCGCAATGGCTCACAATCCCCTGCCTACGGCTCCATCGTTGCGACCGGCGCGAATGCCTGCGTGCTTCACTATCGCGCCGGCGACACCGAGTTGCGTGACGGAGATTTAGTCTTGATCGATGCCGGCTGTGAGCTCGATAGCTATGCATCCGACATCACGCGAACCTTTCCGGCTAACGGGAAATTCAGCGGCCCGCAAAAAACACTGTATGAAATCGTACTGGATGCGCAACGCGCGGCGATTCAGGCCACCGGCCCAGGCAAACGCTTCATTGATGGCCACGAGGCCGCTGTTCGTGTGCTTGCACAAGGCATGCTCGATACGGGGCTGCTCAGTAAAGACAAAGCCGGCACGCTGGATGATGTCATCGCGAATGACAGCTACCGACAGTTTTACATGCACCGAACCGGTCATTGGCTGGGTATGGATGTGCATGATGTCGGTGATTACCGAGACCCTGGGGTGTCCGCCACTGAAAAACCGTCGCGCTCTCTGGTGCCGGGTATGGTCCTAACCATAGAGCCGGGTATGTATGTACGACCGGCGGAGGGTGTGCCCGAAGCATTTTGGAACATCGGCATTCGAATTGAAGACGATGCACTCGTCACCGCAGACGGATGTCACATCCTGACGCACAAGGCGCCAAAAAGTATCGCTGATATCGAAGCGCTGATGCGCAACTGATCATGCAAACAAGCGTCGATATCGCGATTGTCGGTGGCGGGCCTGTGGGGCTGTCACTCGTAGCGATGCTAGTCGCGCAAGGCATCGATTCTGGCAAGATTGCCGTTATCGATGCAAAACCGCTGACGGTAGCTGCCACAGATCCGCGATCGATCGCTTTATCCTTCGGTAGTCGCGAACTTCTATCGACGATATCGGCGTGGCCTTCGAATGTAACGCCGATCACGCAAATCCATGTCTCGCGTCGAGGAAGCTTTGGCCGGACACTGATTGATAGTCATGACTACCAGCTACCGGCACTTGGCTATGTGTGCCGCTACGGCGATTTGGTACGAGCGCTCGACATTGCTACGCCGGCCGGTCTGAGTGTTTTGCGGCCAGCCTCGGTAAACCACCTCAAACAGTTCGATGAGCACGTGCTGTTGACGCTGTCAGATGGCGGCGAAGTCAGCGCGTCGATCGTGGTACAAGCCGAGGGGGGCGTGTTCAGTGAGCAGACGCCCAAGGCGCAGCATCGCGACTACGCACAAATCGCCATCACCGCCGAGGTGCATGCCGCAGCGCCAGCGCCCGGTAGAGCGTTTGAGCGGTTTACTTCAGAAGGACCGCTCGCACTACTACCGCAACAAGATGGCTATGTAATGGTGTGGTGCGTCGCCCCCAACACGGCAGAGCGACTAATGGCGATGGATGATGAAAATTTTCTCGCGGCGCTGCAAGACGCTTTCGGTCAGCGCATCGGCAAGTTCACAACGATTGGGCAACGTCACCATTACCCTCTAGGTCTGAACGCTCAACCGAAAACGCAAGATCGAATCATCGCGATTGGCAATGCAGCGCAAACACTCCACCCCGTCGCGGGGCAAGGATTGAATCTCGGTCTGCGCGATGCGGCCGTGCTGGCAAAAATGTTAGCCCGCGACTTTTCGCCGACGACCCTGACAGACTTTGAAAAATCGCGTCAGCCTGACAGAGCAACGACCATACGGCTTACGGATGTGATGGCACGCGTATTTGCGAGCGGCTCAGATCGATCAGCATCGCAACAACTGCTGGGGTTTTCTCTCGGCTTGCTGGATTTTGTTCCACCAGCAAAGCGCGCACTGGCGGAACAGATGATGTACGGTTGGCGTTGATGCCAGCGCCACCAACAACGCCAGCGACATTTTGCAAAAATCTGAAAAGCCTTTAACAAAATGAGCGAAGCGTACGCTGGCTAGGCGGGGATGCCGAAGACAGTACAGGACGTACGGCAAGGCACCACCAACAACGCCAGCGACATTTTGTTACTAGCGTTAGATGGCCTTGACCATGTCTTCGATAACCTTCTTCGCATCACCAAACACCATCATGGTCTTATCGAGATAGAACAACTCATTGTCCAAGCCAGCATAGCCTGAGGCCATCGAGCGCTTGTTCACGATAATGGTTTTTGCCTTGTAGGCCTCGAGAATCGGCATACCCGCAATCGGCGAATTAGGATCTTTGGCGGCGGGGTTGACCACGTCGTTCGCTCCCAGCACCAACACCACATCAGCCTGACCAAATTCGCTGTTGATGTCTTCCATCTCGAATACCTGGTCGTAGGGTACCTCAGCCTCTGCCAGCAACACGTTCATGTGGCCGGGCATACGACCTGCCACTGGGTGGATCGCGTATTTCACGGTCACGCCTTTATCAGTCAGCTGATCCGTCAATTCTTTAAGCGCATGCTGCGCGCGTGCGACTGCCAAGCCATAGCCGGGGACGATAATCACGGTCTCGGCATGGGTCATGATGAACGAGGCATCATCAGCTGAGCCCGCTTTCACATTGCGCTGTTGCTGACCACCGGGGCCAACCGCCGATGCTTCTCCGCCAAAACCGCCAAGAATCACGCTGAAGAAAGAGCGATTCATCGCTTTACACATAATGTAAGACAGAATCGCACCGGACGAACCGACCAATGAACCGGCGATGATCAGCATCGAGTTATTCAGTGAGAAGCCGATGCCTGCAGCCGCCCAACCAGAATAGCTATTCAACATCGACACCACGACCGGCATATCTGCGCCACCGATCGGGATGATGATCAACACACCTAGCACGAAGGCTATTGCCGTCATCACCAAAAACGGCGTCCAGGCAGGCTCTGCGCCGTCGGCCACAACAAACATGAGGCCGGCACCGACCATCACCACGGCCATCAGCAGATTGACGAAATGCTGACCCGGAAAAACCACCGGCGCACCCTGAAACAAACGAAACTTGAACGTACCCGCCAGCTTGCCAAACGCAATGACGGAGCCCGAGAAAGTAATCGCACCAACGAAGGTTCCGATAAACAGCTCAAGGCGATTACCAAAGGGAATCGGATCTGCGGCGCTAGCAACAATACCGAATGCCACCGGCTCAGAGACCGCAGCAACCGCAATACACACAGCCGCCATACCGATGAGCGAGTGCATTGCTGCAACCAGCTCGGGCATCTTGGTCATTTCAACGCGCTTCGCGAGTACGGCACCGATACCACCGCCGACGACTAGCCCGCCGAGCAGCAAGCTGAAACCACTACCAGGCGCGGTCGCCTCGGCTTGCAACTTCATGATGAGCGCTACGGTGGTCAGCGCGGCAATGGCCATACCGGTCATGCCGAATGCGTTGCCGCGGCGCGCCGTGGCGGGATGCGACAAACCTTTCAGCGCCTGAATGAAACACACCGAGGCGATCAGATACAGCAGAGTGACAAGATTCATGCTCATGGAATTACGCCCCTTCCTTGTTCTGCGCCTTGGGCTGTTTTTTCTTGAACATTTCCAGCATCCGCTGCGTCACCAAAAAACCACCGAACACGTTGACCGCTGCCAGCGCAACTGCGAGCGTGCCCATGAACTGCCCGACCGGGCCCGTTGTGAGTGCTGCGGCCAGCATGGCACCGACAATAATGATGGCTGACACCGCATTGGTCACCGCCATTAGCGGCGTATGCAATGCGGGCGTTACCGTCCAGACCACGTGATACCCGACGTAAATCGCCAGGACAAAGATAATGAGGTTGGTAATGGTGTAGCTAACTTCCATGATGTCCTCTACTGGTAGCTTTACTTTTTGATTCCGGAGACACGATTACTGCCATCTACGAACACGATCTTGGGTTGGTGATCCACAACCATTGCTTCGCTCATGGGCGCGTAGGTGCAAATAATGAGCAAATCACCACGTTGCGCTAGGCGCGCTGCCGCGCCATTGAGGGATATCTCACCACTCGCGCGCTTCCCTTTGATCGCGTAAGTAGAGAAGCGCTCGCCATTGCTAACGTTATACAAATCGATTTTCTCGAATTCTCGAATGTCAGCAGCGTCGAGTAGTTCTTCATCGATCCCGCAAGAGCCTTCGTAATCCAACACACACTCGGTAACCGTGGCGCGATGAATCTTCGCGCGCAGCATGATTCTTTCCATCGCCGTACGCCGCCGTCATTACTTGCGCAGTACTGCGCCGCCATGACACACCAAGGTGGCAGCGATAATTTCATCCGCCTGATCGATGGTGAGGTTGGCGTCTTTGTCAAAGATCAGCTTCAGAAAATCAAGCACGTTTCGAGCGTAAAGAGCAGATGCATCTGCGGCGCACAATGCGGGAAGGTTAGCTTCACCGATAATGTGAACGCCATGCTTGACCACGGTCTTGCCGAGTTCAGACAGTTCGCAATTACCGCCCTGCTCCACCGCCATATCCAGAATGACCGAACCCGGCTTCATCGCTTTGACGGTGTCTTCGCCAATGAGTACTGGCGCTTTACGGCCCGGAATAAGCGCGGTCGTGATAATGATGTCGGCCAGTTTCGCGCGCTCATGTACCAGCGCAGCCTGACGCTTCATCCATGCTTCGGGCATCGGCCGCGCGTAGCCACCGACACCTTGTGCGATCTCGCGTTCTTCATCGGTCTCGTAGGGCACATCAATGAATTTCGCGCCCAAGGATTCCACCTGCTCTTTCACGGGTGGGCGCACATCGGATGCCTCGATCACCGCGCCCAGGCGCTTGGCCGTCGCAATGGCTTGCAGCCCAGCAACACCAACACCCATGATTAACACTCGCGCCGCTTTCACCGTACCGGCGGCTGTCATCAGCATCGGGAAAAAGCGCTGGTACAGATTGGCCGTCATCAGTACCGCTTTGTAGCCGGCGATGTTCGCTTGGGACGACAATACGTCCATCGACTGCGCACGCGTAATGCGAGGCACTGCCTCGAGCGCAAAAGCCGACAGCCCGGCCGATGCCATTGCCGCGATACCGTCCGCGTCGAACGGGTTCAACATACCGACCAGCGTGGTGCCGGATTTCATCAGGGCGCGCTCGTCTGCGGACGGCGCGCGAACTTTTAGCACGATGTCGCAGCCGAACGCATCGGCGGCGCTGCCGATCGCTGCACCAACCGCCGTGAAGGTGTCATCAAGCAGACTGGCGGGAACGCCGGCGCCAGACTGTACCGTGACCTGGTGTCCGGCAGCGACCAGTTTTTTGATCGTCTCCGGGGTGGCAGCGACTCGCGTTTCGCCCTGACGGGTCTCGGCGGGAATGCCGATTCTCATGGTGTTCTCCACATTGAAAATGAATGACGCCGGACGCGGGCGAAAAAAAGCGAGCGTCGATGCGGCATCCGCACGTTAGGACTTTGCTAAGGAAAGGCTGTGCCGACGAACGGGCAAGCCCAAGATTGCTTCGCTGGAAAAAGGGGGCAAAGATACTATTGATCGGGATTTTTCGCAACGCACCAATCATTTGGCGGATTTCCGGCACGCTGTCGCTGGTCGGCGCCGAAAGCGGCAAGCCAAAACAGTAAAATGCGGAGCTTTTCAGGGTCAATATGTCATCAATTTGGAAACCCTCGGTCACGGTAGCTGCCATCATCGAGCGTGATCAGCGATTTTTGCTGGTGGAAGAGCAAACTGTGGACGGCATCAAGTTCAATCAGCCTGCGGGTCATCTCGACCCCGGGGAGTCCTTGATGGCTGCGGCCGCACGGGAGGCGCTCGAGGAAACGGCGCATGAATTTGTGCCGAGCGAACTGGTTGGCGTGTACCTGTCGCGTTACCAGTCCAGCCGCATGCCCGAAGACGTCACCTATTTACGCTTTGCGTTTACCGGCCACCTAGGTGGTTTGCATGATCGTCCGTTAGACGAAGGCATTCTGCGTACTGTGTGGATGTCGCACGAGGAGATCATCGCCACCCAAGACAGGCATCGTAGTCCTCTGGTACTGAAATGCGTCGAGGACTTCCTTGCCGGGCAGCGCTTCCCGCTGTCGGTTATCCACACGCACCCCAGTGTTCAAGCCGCCGCCAATGAGTAAACCACGCGTGGTCCTGGGAATGTCGGGGGGTGTTGATTCCTCGGTCGCCGCATGGCTGCTGAAGCAGCAAGGCTATGAAGTGATTGGCCTGTTCATGAAAAACTGGGAAGACGATGACGATGACGAGTACTGCTCGACCCGGCAAGACTGGATTGATGCCGTCAGCGTGGCAGATGTCGTTGGTGTTGACATTGAGGCAGTGAACTTCGCCAGCGAGTACAAAGATCGCGTGTTTGCCGAGTTTCTGCGCGAGTACGAAGCGGGACGCACACCCAACCCTGACGTGTTGTGCAACGCCGAAATCAAATTCAAAGCGTTTCTCGATCATGCCTTGCAGCTTGGCGCCGACCATATCGCGACAGGTCATTACGCGCGGGTGCGCGAGCGAGGCGGCCAGTTTGAGCTGATGAAGGCGGTCGACGCCAGCAAAGACCAGAGCTACTTCTTGCATCGGTTGACCCAGTCGCAGCTGTCACGCACGCTATTCCCGCTGGGTGAGCTGCACAAGTCCAAGATACGCAGCATCGCAGATGAGCTAAAGCTTCCGAATGCGCGCAAAAAAGATTCCACCGGCATCTGCTTTATCGGCGAGCGGCCGTTTCGCGCCTTCCTTAACCGCTACCTTTCTTTCAAGCCGGGGCCAATGAAAACGCCAGAAGGCGATGTCGTCGGCGAGCACGTCGGCTTGTCGTTTTACACACTCGGCCAGCGCAAAGGCATCGGTTTGGGTGGGCAACGCGCGCATCGCGATGACGATGGCAAGCACGCGCCATGGTACGTGGCACGCAAAGTTGTCGAAACCAACACCTTGGTGGTTGTGCAAGGCCATGACCATCCCTGGCTGTTGTCGTGTGATGTGATCGCGGGGCAGATGAGCTGGGTGGCTGGCACCCCGCCCGCGGAGCATTTGCTGCATGCCAAAACGCGCTACCGGCAAGCCGACGCCTCTTGCGCGCTAAGCGCCGATGGCGGCAATCAGGCCCGTTTGAAGTTTGAGCAAGCGCAATGGGCGGTCACGCCCGGCCAATCCGCCGTGCTGTACCAAGGTGACATTTGCTTGGGAGGCGGCATCATCGAGCAGGCTGTGGCCAGCTGAGGCCGCCGAGACCCTCAAACGCACGCTCTTGCTACTGAAACAGCAATCACCGTGTCTTAAGCGCGGCACCGCCGCCGGGCGACAGCACAACCACACCAAATAATGCTTGCGCTCTCCCGCAGATTCGCCAATAATCTAAACGCGAATCGTTCTCATTTAAATTTAACAACTTTGCGATGCCCGCTTCGGGCATAACAGCACAGTGGTTATGCGGAGGGGCGTCACCATGATTGTTTGCGTCTGCCACAACGTCTCCGATAAGGCGATACGTCGTGCGCTCGATAACGGCGCAAAATCCATGGACGATATCCGACAGCAGCTAAATGTAGGCACCTGCTGCGGCAAGTGCAATGAGTTCGCCAGCACATTAGTACGCGCCCATATCGAAGACGGTCATTGCACCGAGGTGCGTAGAGTCATCCCGGCTTGAACAACACATTCGCCTCGCGTATCAATATCGATGCGTGCATGCGAATGAGGATGATTCCTACTAACAAAATGCATCAATCTCGATCACAAAATTCCCTTGCTGGGTTAACATCGCGCATCTTAATTTTCAATGCGCGAGGCATCTATGAAGGGCGACCCCAACGTTATCAAGCTACTGAACGATCAGTTGACGAACGAGCTCACTGCAATCAATCAGTATTTTCTTCACTCGCGCATGTATCGGCACTGGGGATTCGAGAAGCTCGGCAAGAAGGAGTACGAAGAATCTATCGGCGAGATGAAGCATGCCGACAAACTGATCGAGCGCGTTCTGATGCTGGATGGTTTGCCGAACTTGCAGGCGCTACACAAACTGATGATCGGCGAGAACGTCCCCGAGATTCTGAATTGTGATCTGCAACTTGAGTTGGTCTCGCAAAAAACACTGAAAGAAGGCATTGCGGTATGCGAACAAGCGCGAGACTATGTTTCGCGCGAGCTGTTCGAGATGATCCTCGACGACACCGAAGAGCATATCGATTGGCTGGAAACGCAAATCGAGCTGATCGAGCAGGTGGGTCTGCAGAACTACCTGCAATCGCAAATGGCTGACGCCTGATTTCACCGCATCGACAACAATCCGTAAAACAAAAAGGAGCCCGCCGGGCTCCTTTTCTTTTTAAAGCGCAAGCAATCAGGCGATAGGGATCGTTTCTTTGAACGAGGGCCGCTCGGATAATTTGTCAAACAGCCGCGCCAAGTTCGGATGCTCACCTCGCCAATCAATTTCCGGAAAACGAAACGCTATCCATCCTAGGGTGCATCCAGTGGCAACGTCGGCGAGTGAGAACTGCTTACCCGCACAAAACGGATGATCGCCCAGCGCTAGTGCCATCGCGCGGGTACCATGCCGCACCTTATCGAGCTGACGCTGAACCCACGCCTCGCTCTGCTGCGCAGGAGACCGTTGTATGCGCTCAAGGCGCGCAAGAATTCCTGCATCCGCCACACCATCTGCAAGCGCCTCCCATACTTTGATGCTGGCGCGCTCACGTCCGGCCACCGGAATCAGCTTCCCGACGGGTGACATGGTGTCGAGGTACTCAACAATCACACGCGAGTCAAACATCGCACCACCATCTTCCATCACGAGGCAAGGCACTTTGCCAAGTGGATTGGATTGGAAAATCGTCGTATCGGCTGACCAGACGTCTTCCAGCACGAATTCATAGTCGAGCTTTTTTTCCAACATCACAACGCGCACTTTGCGCACGTAAGGACTCGCCAGCGAACCAATCAGTTTCATCGCGGATATCACTCAAGGAACGAGCAAAAATTATATCATTGGCAAAATTTTCGGCGACGACCAGAGTGATAGAATCGCCCGCGACCTTAACCCCGCCTGGCCCAAGCAGCCGTCCCACCCGATGCCACTCACCGAACTATCCGCCCTGTCACCTCTTGACGGGCGTTATGCCAGTAAAACCGATGCACTACGGCCGCTCCTGTCCGAAGCCGGTTTCATGCACCATCGAGTAAAGGTCGAGATCGCCTGGCTGCTTGCGCTGTCTGAGGCAGGCTTGGATGAGTTGAAGCCATTCAGTGCAGAATCTCAAGCACTTCTGCGAAAACTCGCTGCTGAGTTTACTGAACAGGACGCAGCACGCATCAAGGCAATCGAAGCCACCACCAACCATGACGTAAAGGCGGTGGAGTACTGGCTCAAAGAGAAAGTGCAAGGGCACCCTGAGCTGGTCGCCGCATCGGAGTTCATCCACTTCGCCTGCACCTCGGAAGATATCAACAATACCTCGCACGGCATGATGCTGCTCACAGCGCGTGACTCGGTATTGCTGCCGGCACTGGAGAAATTGTTGAGTCGTCTGAGCGAGATCGCTCATCAACACGCTGACATGCCGATGATGTCGCGCACTCACGGCCAACCGGCAAGCCCAACCACCATGGGCAAAGAAATCGCCAATGTCGTCGCGCGCCTGCATCGCGCACAGCGAGCGATCGCGGCTATCGAGATACTGGGCAAGATGAATGGTGCCGTCGGTAACTACAACGCGCATCTGTCTGCCTACCCCAATATCGACTGGCCAGCGTTGTCACGCGACGTGGTCGAGCAACGGCTTGGTTTGACGTTCAACCCGTACACCATACAAATCGAGCCGCACGACTACATCGCAGAATTATTTGATGCGATCGCGCGGACCAATACCATCCTGATCGATCTCTGCCGTGACGTGTGGGGTTATATCTCGTTGGGTTTTTTCAAGCAAAAAACCAAGGCAGGAGAAATTGGCTCATCCACTATGCCGCATAAAGTGAACCCGATTGACTTCGAAAATGCCGAGGGGAATTTTGGCATGGCGAATGCAGTACTCAGGCACATGGCTGAGAAGCTGCCGATTTCTCGCTGGCAGCGTGATCTAACGGATTCGACTGTCCTCAGAAATATCGGGGTCGCGTTCGGGTACACCCTGCTGGCCTATGACAGCTGCTTGCGCGGCTTGAATAAACTCGAAGCCAATCCGGCACGCATGGCGGAAGACCTGGATCAAAACTGGGAAGTGCTCGCCGAGCCGGTACAAACCGTTATGCGGCGCTACGGTATCGAGAATCCGTACGAGCAACTGAAAGAACTCACGCGCGGCAAAGGCATCTCGCAAGCAGCGCTGCAGGAATTCATTCAGGGGCTCGCTATCCCTCAAGACGCCAAGGACAGACTGCTGGCGATGACACCGGCGACTTACATTGGGCTCGCGGCGCAATTGGCGAAAGATGTTTGAGAACGCCAGCGACGTTTTTGAATAGCTTCAAACAACAGCGCCGTCTGTGTCGTCTTTAGCCTTCACCGGCTTCAGCAAATCTTCCCGCTTCACACCCAGCCACATCGCCACTGCAGCAGCCACGAAGACTGACGAGTAGATACCGAACAGGATACCGATCGTGAGCGCCAGCGCGAAGTAGTGCAGGGTTGGACCACCGAAGATCAGCATCGACAGCACCATCAACTGCGTTGATCCGTGCGTAATGACGGTACGCGAGATCGTGCTGGTGATGGCGTGATTCAGCACCTCGGTTGTATTCAGCTTGCCGAAGCGGCGATCACGGAAAGTTTCGCGTACCCGATCAAATACCACCACCGATTCATTCACCGAGTAACCAAGCACAGCGAGTACCGCAGCCAGTACGGTGAGGGAAAACTCCCATTGGAAGAAAGCAAAAAATCCCAGGATGATGATCACGTCATGCAGGTTGGCGATAATCGCGGCAACGGCGAACTTCCACTCGAAACGAAACGCGAGATAGATCATGATGCCGACTACGACAAAGGCGAGTGCGGTCAGTCCATCGTGGGCCAGCTCTTCGCCCACCTGCGGCCCTACAAACTCCACGCGCTGCAAGGTCACCGACGCATCTGCTGCTTTCAGGGCCTCGATTACCTTGGTGCTCACCTGCGCCGAACTGGCGCCACCCTGCAAGGGCAGACGGATCAGCACATCTTGCGCAGTACCGAAGCTTTGCACCTGATTGTCTGTGTAACCTAGTCCGGTCACGGTTTTGCGAATCGCTTCCAGGTCGGCGGGTTTAGTGTAGGCCACCTCCATCACCGTACCGCCTGTGAATTCGATCGAGAGATGCAAGCCCTTCGCTAGCAGAAAAAATACCGCTGCTGCAAATGTCAGCGCCGATATCACGTTGAATACCAGCGCATGCCGCATGAAGGGGATGTCGCGCTTAATCCGGAAAAATTCCATAGTGGTCTCCTAGGTCACGGCGAATTATTCGCTCGGCTTCCAGACTTGTCCGATCGAGATACTGGTGAGTTTTTTTCGTCTGCCGTACCAGAGATTAGCCAGTGCACGTGCGACCACCACTGCTGAGAACATTGACGTCAGAATACCGAGGCAGTGCACAACAGCGAAACCACGAATTGGCCCGGACCCGAAAATCAGTAGCGCGAGTCCGGCGATGAGTGTGGTCACGTTCGAATCAAGGATGGTGGCCCAGGCACGCTCGAAGCCCGCTGCGATAGATGCCTGTGGACTGTTACCGTTGCGTAGCTCTTCGCGAATACGCTCGTTGATGAGGACGTTGGCATCAATCGCCATACCCAGTGTTAGCGCAATCGCCGCGATACCCGGCAAGGTCAGCGTTGCCTGCAGCAGCGAAAGCAATGCGATTAGCAGCATCACGTTGACCGCAAGCGCAAACATACTGAAGGCGCCAAAAATCAGGTAATACAGCATCATGAATACGGCGATGGCAGCGAAGCCGTACAGCGTTGAGTTAAATCCCTTGGCGATATTTTCAGCACCGAGTTGCGGGCCAATGGTGCGCTCTTCGATAATTTCCATGGGCGCAGCCAGCGAGCCTGCTCGCAACAGCAGCGCCAAGTCACTTGCTGCCGCCGGTGACTCCATACCGGTAATCTGAAAGCGCGAACCGAGTTCATCGCGAATGCTCGCGACGGTAAGCACCTCGCCCTTGCCTTTCTCGAACAGCACGATAGCCATCAGCTTGCCGATCTTGTTGCGAGTGGCTTCACGCATTTTGCGACCGCCATCGCCATTTAAGTCGATACCCACCGCTGCCTGCTGGTTCTGATCGAACGCTGCACCAGCATTGGAAATATATTCACCGGTAATCACCGGGTCTTTGTACAGCACGACCGGCGCGCCCTTACCCACCTTGAACAACTCGGAACCGGGTGATATTGCAGCGCCATCCTCAGTGCCGCGCTGCACTGATTCATCGACCATTCTTACTTCCAGCGTCGCGGTACGGCCAATGATGTCTTTGGCACGCGAGACATCTTGCACGCCGGGTAACTGCACCACGATACGGTCAGCGCCTTGGCGCTGAATGACAGGTTCAGCAACGCCGAGTTCATTCACACGCTTCGACAAGGTAGAAATGTTTTGCTGCACCGCCTCTTCCAGCGTTTGCCTCATTGCGGCAGGGCTTAGACGCGCGACCAGCTTCAAGCCTTCGGCATCCTGCTGCTCAAGCAAAGCAAGTTCGGGCATTTGCGCACTGAGCGCGGCATTTGCTGCATCCAGCGTCTCACGATCACGAAAGCGAACCTCAACCACATCACCGAGACGCGATATTCCAGCAAAGCGTAGTTTTTTCTCGACCAGAGTCGCGCGAATCGCGAGTTGGGTTGATTGGATACGCTTGGCAGCGACGGCACGTGTATCGACCTGCATCAAGAAATGCACACCACCCCGCAAATCCAAGCCAAGGTACATGGGCAGCGCGTGCAGCGACTGCAGCCACGCCGGTGTATTCGGCAGTAAATTGAATGCCACCAAATAGGTGGGGTCGGTCGGGTCTTTGTTAAGCGCTTGCTCTATAACTGTTTTCGCCTTGAACTGCAGATCGGTGCTGGCAAAACGTACGCGCACCGTTCCGTTATTACCCAAGTCTTCGAAAAAAGCGCTCTCGGCACGCACGCCTGCGCCAGCGAGTGCTTGCTGCACTCGGCCGACCGCATCGGGGCCCAACTTGAGCGTTGCTTTTGCGCTGCTGACTTGAACTGCCGGTGACTCGCCGAAGAAGTTAGGAACGGTGTACAGCACGCCCATGGCCAGCACTAGTGCGATCAGCAAATATTTCCAGAGAGGGTAACGGTTCATGGCGAGCCACGTTAAATGAAAAAATCCGGCAACGGGTGCCGGACTGGAAGCACGACTTTGTCTTACAAGGTCTTGATCGTGCCCTTGGGCAGTAGCAGCGTGACCGCCGCTTTTTGCATGATGATCTCGGTGCCTTCAGCAACTTCAATAGTGATGTAGGCATCGCCCACCTTGGTGACACGGCCGACGACGCCGCCCGCGCTCACTACCTCATCGCCTTTGCCCAGCGCGTCGATCATGGCTTTCTGCTCTTTCTGACGCTTCATCTGCGGACGAATCATCAGGAAATACAGCACCACGAACATGAGGATGATCGGCAGCAGGCCAAGCAGACCACCGCCCGCGCCACCCGCGCCGCCCGCTGTCTGTGCATATGCGTCTGAAATGAACATGAATCGCTCCTGCTAGTAAGCCCAAGATTTTAACATTGGCCGCTTGCTTGCTGCGCCGGCTCAGCAACCCTGTAACCGGCCCACTCAGCAGGGGAATCAAAGGTAACGGCCGGTGGTGGCTCAAACCACGCCGGGATTAGATACCGCGCGCTCGATCAGCGGTAAATTTGGCCCGAAATGCCTGAAACTGGCCGGCGTCAATGCTGGCCCTGATCTCGCGCATCAGCTGCAGGTAATAATGCAAGTTATGCAAGGTGTTGAGCCGCGCACCCAGGATCTCGCCCGCGCGGTGCAGGTGATGCAAGTAAGCCCGCGAAAAATGACGGCAGGTCGCACAGTCGCAGCTCTCGTCAATTGGCAGGTCTTCATCTTTGTAACGCGCGTTACGCAGCTTCAGGTCACCGTAGCGCGTAAATAGCCAGCCGTTGCGCGCATTACGCGTTGGCATCACACAATCGAACATGTCGATACCGTTAGCAACGCCCTCGACCAAATCTTCCGGCGTACCCACGCCCATCAGGTAATGCGGCTTGTGCGCGCGTAGCTTCGGGCCGGTATGCCGAAGAATGCGTTGCATATCCGCTTTAGGCTCACCCACCGACAGACCGCCGATGGCCACCCCGTGAAAATTCATCTGCTCAAGCGCGGCGAGGGATTCATCACGCAACTCTTCAAACATACCGCCCTGAACAATGCCGAATAGCGCGTTGGTATTTCCCTCGCGCTGGAATTCGTCCAGTGAGCGCTTGGCCCACCGCAAAGAAAGCCGCATGGATTGCCCTGCCTGTTCACGCGTCACCGGCTGACCATCAATCTCGTAAGGCGTGCACTCATCGAACTGCATCACAACATCTGCGTTCAGCACATGCTGAATCTGCATGGAGATCTCTGGTGACAAAAACAATCGATCACCATTAATCGGCGAAGAAAACTTCACGCCCTCCTCGGTAATCTTGCGCATCGCGCCCAGAGAAAATACCTGAAAGCCACCAGAATCCGTCAGGATAGGGCGATCCCACGCCATGAAGCGATGCAAGCCATTAAATTTTTTTACGATGTCCAGACCCGGCCGTAACCAGAGATGGAAGGTATTACCCAAAATGATCTGCGCATCGATCTCACGTAACTCATCAGGCGACATTGCCTTGACTGAACCGTAAGTGCCGACCGGCATGAAGATCGGCGTTTCGATCACACCATGGTTCAGCTCAAGACGGCCACGACGCGCATGACCATCCGTCTTCAGGAGAGTGAACTTCACGCGCTTGTCTCCCGCTGCAGCATCATGGCGTCGCCATAACTGAAAAACCGGTAGCGCTGCTCAATCGCATAACGGTAAGCGTGACGAATACGATCAACACCGGCGAACGCCGATACCAGCATCATCAGCGTCGATTTAGGTAAATGGAAATTCGTGATCAGGCGATCGACAGTTTTGAATTGATAGCCAGGCGTGATGAAAAGCTGTGTATCAGAACTGCCTGCGACCAGCTTACCCGTCTGCGAGGCAGATTCAAGCGCGCGCAGACTCGTCGTACCTACCGCAATCACGTTGCGACCATTGCGCTGCGCTGACTCGATCACATCAATAGTCGCCTCTGGCAGGCTATACCACTCGCTATGCATCTGATGCTCAGCCAAATTTTCGGTACGAACCGGTTGAAAAGTCCCCGCGCCCACATGCAAAGTCAGCCAGGTGAGTAGAACACCCTGCTGCTGTAATTGACCCAAGATCGCTTGATCGAAATGCAGGCCGGCAGTCGGCGCGGCTACTGCCCCCGGATGTTTTGCATAGACGGTTTGATAGCGCTGCGCATCGGTCGCATCCGCAGCGTGTTGGATATAGGGTGGTAATGGCAATTGGCCGTAGCGCTCGATTAACTCAATCGCATCCGAGGGAAAATGCAATATAAAAAATTCCCCGCTGCGCTCGCCTACGCTGACATCAAAGCAATCGGCCAGGCGCAAGCGGGTGCCTGGCAAAGGCGACTTGGAGGCGCGCACCTGTGCCAACACGGTTCTGGAATCCAGAACGCGCTCGACCAATACTTCGACCTTGCCACCGCTTTGTTTTACGCCATAAAAACGCGCATTCAGCACCTTGGTGTCGTTGAATACCAGCACATCACCTGCTTGTAAAAAACCGGGTAGCTCACTGAACACATGATCGGTGTACGACGTCTCGCCCACCTTTAGCAAACGCGAGGCGGCGCGCTCGGATAATGGCACCTGCGCGATCAGCTCAGCAGGTAAATCAAAATCGAAGTCGGACAGCGTATGCATGCAAGAGGAAGGGCGTGTCAATGCGAGGACCAAGACGGATGGCGATAACAGGATATGCCAAGCAAGCTAGCAACCAAGAAAGAAAGAAAGCAAGCAAGCAAGCAAATCAGTCAACGTAGACCGGGTGCCTTCAGCGCGATACTGGTAGAGGTCTGGTAAAAGCCGGTATTCTACGCCCCGCGTAGCTCCTGTGCCGATGCCTAAACCGAAGAAGCAACCCTCCACCGCGAAGAGCCTGCGGGTTTCCGACCGCTTGGCGCGGCTTGGTTTGTCCAGCGATATCGCTCGCGTGCTTCATCTGCCCATGCGCTATGAGGACGAGACGCAGGTTTTAATGATTGATGATGCCAGCCAAATGCACGGCGCCACTGTGCAGGTTGAAGGCGTCGTGACCGACTGCGACATCCAGTACCGACCGCGCCGGCAGTTGATCGTCAAAATCAAAGACGACAGCGGCATCCTGACCCTGCGCTTTCTGAATTTCTACGGTAGCCAAGTGACGCAAATGGCGGCCGGAAAATACTTACGCGTGCGGGGCGAGATGCGCCATGGTTTTTTCGGCGATGAGATGGTGCATCCGACAGTCAAGGTAGTCGAGCCGGGAGCTCCCTTGCCACAGGCGCTGACGCCGGTATATCCCGCCGGTGAGGGCCTGTCACAAGCGCTGCTCAGAAAAGCCATCAATGACGCCATGTCGCGGATTGACTGGCGCGATACGCTACCCGAATCTGTTCGCAGCTCTCTCCAGCTGATTGCCTTTGAACCGGCGATCCGTTTACTGCATAACCCGGCACCTGATGTCGATGCGTACGCGCTGCTTGAGCGGTCTCACCCGGCTTGGACACGGGTAAAGTTTGATGAGTTGTTAGCGCAGCAGTTATCCATGAAACGCGCACAAGCCGCGCGCCGCCAACAAGGCGCGCCCGCGCTCTCGGTTGTTGGGCCGTTATCAGCGGCTTTCCTGAAGTCTTTACCGTTCACGCTAACTGACGCACAGCAGCGAGTACTGCAAGAAATTCGCACCGATCTGCAAGCGCACTTCCCTATGCAACGCCTGCTACAAGGCGATGTCGGCAGCGGCAAAACCGTGGTCGCCGCGCTGGCGGCCGCGCAAGCCATTGACAGTGGCTATCAGGCTGCGTTAATGGCACCGACTGAAATCCTCGCAGAGCAGCATTTCAAAAAGATAGAAAGCTGGTTAGCGCCACTCGGCGTGAACATCGCGTGGTTGACCGGAAGTCTGCGTAAACGCGAGAAGGATGAAGCCAAAGCACGTATCGAGTCGGGTGCAGCCACGCTGGTGATTGGTACCCACGCGTTGATTCAGCAAGAGGTCGAGTTTGCACGACTGGGTCTGGTGATCGTCGATGAGCAGCACCGATTCGGTGTGGCACAACGACTCACCTTACGCAACAAGGGTGTCGGCAGCGTACCGCACCAGCTGATGATGTCCGCCACCCCAATCCCACGCACGTTGGCGATGACTTATTTCGCTGACCTTGAGGTCTCCGTCATCGACGCGCTACCGCCCGGCCGCACGCCGGTCGTGACACGGCTGGTGGCGCAAGAACGGCGTGATGAGGTGATACAGCGTGTGCACGCCGCGGCGCTTGAAGGTCGTCAGGTGTACTGGGTCTGCCCACTGATCGAGGAATCCGAGGCGCTGCAACTACAAACTGCAACCGATACGCACGCACTGCTCTCGGCCGCACTACCCGACCTGCGAGTCGGTCTGGTGCATGGACGACTCAAGCCAGCGGAGAAGCAGGCCACGATGGATGCGTTTGCAAAGGGCGAAATCCATGTGCTGGTGGCGACTACCGTGATTGAAGTCGGGGTCGACGTGCCCAACGCCTCGTTGATGGTGATTGAACATGCAGAGCGTTTCGGGCTATCCCAGCTGCATCAGCTACGCGGCCGCGTCGGGCGCGGCGCGGCGGCCAGCGTCTGCCTGCTGCTGTTTCAGGGGCCACTTGGGCCGGTAGCACAACAGCGTCTGACGATCATGCGTGAAAGCAGCGATGGCTTCGAGATTGCCAGACGTGATCTCGAGATCCGCGGACCGGGTGAGTTCCTTGGCGCACGCCAGTCAGGTCAGGCCATGCTGCGCTTTGCGGACCTGGAGAAAGATCAGTGGCTGGTTGAACACGCGCGCGACCTGGCAACGTCGCTACTGGCGCAGCAGCCGGCGGTAGCCGAGGCGCATTTGGCGCGCTGGCTGGGCGCGCGAGAAGATTTTCTGCGTGCCTAAATCATTATTATCTTCAGCACGTTCGTATCCATTTATGCGACACTCATCAGTATGACATTGACTGAACTGAAATACATTGTCGCAGTAGCACGGGAAAAGCATTTCGGTCGCGCTGCCGAGGCCTGCTTCGTGGCCCAGCCGACACTGTCGGTAGCAATCAAGAAACTGGAAGACGAACTGGGCGTGGCTATTTTCGAGCGTGGCAGCTCTGAGGTAACAGTCACGCAGATTGGCACACAAATTATTGCGCAGGCCGAGCATGTGCTTGAGCAAACTTCCTTTATCAAAAATATCGCTAACCAGAACAAGGACCCGCTGGTCGGACCGCTACGTGTAGGCGTGATCTACACCATCGCTCCCTACCTACTACCGCAGCTGGTACCCAAACTGATCGAGCAAGTGCCGCAGATGCCGCTGGTACTTCAAGAAAATTTCACGGTCAAGCTGCTTGAATTACTTCGTTCCGGTGAGCTGGACGCGGCCATCATGGCGCTACCATTCAATGACCAAGGGCTGATGGTACAAGCGCTGTACGACGAACCCTTCATGGTGGCAGTGCCGCGCAATCATCACTGGTGTGAACGCTCGAGTGTCAGCGCAGAGGAATTAAAAAACGAGACCATGCTGATGCTCGGCGCAGGCCACTGCTTCCGCGATCAGGTGCTCGAGGTCTGCCCGGAGATGTCGCGTTACTCGACATCGGGCAGCGGTATCGCCCGTACCTTCGAAGGATCGTCGCTAGAGACCATCCGTCACATGGTGGCGTCTGGCATCGGTATTACCGTGCTTCCGAAGGCATCAGTTCCCTCGAGCATTAGCGCCAAAGATATGCTGCGCTATCTGCCCTTCGATAATCCGCCACCCTCACGTCGTGTCGTCATCGCCTGGCGCAAAAGCTTCACGCGTCAGGGCGCGATTGATGCTGTTCGCCGCACCGTACTCGCTTGTGCGTTGAACGGTGTGACGATGCTACCCGACGCGCATCTCGCTGGGTAATCAGGTCTACGCAATTCTGCGGCGCGCTACACTAGCGTCCATGCACACGCCCCATCCTGCTCTACACAAACTCCAGCTGTACGCGCGGTTAGTCCGTCTTGATAAGCCGATTGGCAGTCTGCTGCTACTGTGGCCGACACTATCTGCCCTATGGCTGGCATCGAACGGGCAACCCGACCCGATGCTACTGATTATTTTCAGCATCGGCACCGTGCTGATGCGGTCAGCTGGCTGCGCTATCAATGATTTTGCCGACCGCGACTTTGACCGTCATGTCAAACGCACTGCCGAGCGGCCGCTAACCTCGGGCCAGATCAGCGCACGCGAGGCAATTGCCGTTGCCGTTCTGCTCGCGTTGGTTTCTTATGCCCTGATATTGCCGCTCAATGTGCTCACCAAACAGCTGTCACTGTTGGCCGTTATTGTTGCAGGCACTTACCCCTATTTCAAACGCTTCTTCGCGCTTCCGCAGGCTTATCTGGGAATTGCCTTCGGTTTCGGGATTCCAATGGCGTACGCCGCAGTACAAGACGCTGTGCCGGCAGAGGCCTGGATACTCCTGATTGCTAATGTGTTTTGGGCATTGGCCTATGACACTGAGTATGCGATGGTCGATCGCGATGATGATGTAGTAATCGGTATCCGAACTTCCGCTATTACTTTCGGACGCTTTGATGTCATCGCAGTGATGCTCTGCTACGGCATTCATTTACTACTGGTCGGGCTGGTTGGATACCACTATCAACTCGGCGCACTGTTCTATCTGGGATTAGTGGTCGCAGCGCTGATTGCTGCTTATCACTACCTGCTGATTCGTGATCGAGATCGACTCCGTTGCTTCGCAGCGTTTCGACACAATAACTGGCTAGGCGCGGCTGTCTTCATCGGTATTGTTCTTGGCTAGCGCGGTAGAGCACCTCTCTGCCACATCAATACAACAGTTGAGACTAATAATTTCGTTGCTGCTTGAGCAGTAGCATGAGCACGCTAGATAATCGCGCGCCGCCATATGGCGTCGGCGCTCTCTCGAAACGCGTGCTTGTTCCATGGACATCTCTGAGCTACTGAGTTTTTCGGTACAAACCAAAGCCTCTGATTTACATCTCTCAGCAGGTCTTCCTCCCATGATTCGGGTGCATGGCGAGGTACGGCGTATTAACGTGCCCCCGATGTCGCACAAGGACGTACACGCTATGGTGTATGAGCTAATGAGCGATAGCTTGCGTCGACGCTATGAAGAGTCGCTCGAGGTTGATTTTTCTTTTGATCTACCCGGTGTGGCGCGATTCCGCGTGAATGCTTTCAACCAAAATCGTGGCGCCGCTGCAGTACTACGTACCATCCCCTCGACGATTTTGTCACTTGAGCAGCTAGGTGCTCCAACTATTTTTGGAGAGCTCGCGCTTAAGCCACGTGGCTTGGTTTTAGTGACCGGACCCACCGGCTCGGGAAAATCAACCACGCTCGCGGCGATGGTCAATCATATTAATGAGAACGAGTATGCTCATATACTCACGATTGAAGACCCTATCGAATGCATTCATCCCCAAAAAAAGGCCTGATCAATCAGCGGGAGGTCGGACCGCATACGCTGTCATTCTCGTCCGCGCTGCACTCAGCGCTACGAGAAGACCCGGATGTTGTTCTGGTTGGTGAGCTTCGAGATCTGGAGACGATACGCCTTGCGTTAACTGCGGCCGAGACAGGTCACTTGGTATTCGGCACGCTTCATACGGTGTCGGCTGCCAAGACAATCGACCGCATCATTGATGTGTTTCCGGGCGAGGAAAAAGAAATGGTTCGGGCCATGTTGTCTGAATCATTGCAAGCAGTGATATCGCAGACGCTACTCAAAACACGCGAGGGTGATGGCCGCGTTGCCGCGCACGAGATCATGCTGGGCACACCTGCAATTCGCAATTTGATTCGTGAAGCAAAAGTAGCGCAAATGTATTCAGCCATTCAAACCGGCGGCTCACTTGGCATGCAAACGCTGGACGCGAACCTGCAGGACTTGGTGAGGCGGCAGCGTATCACCCCAGCGGTTGCGCGTGCTGCGGCAAAGCTGCCGGAAAATTTTTTGGGTTAATTACACACGAACCATGAGCACCGAGCAAGCCTGGCAAAGCGTACAACAGTTACTGGCAACGATGCGGCAGTGTGGCGGCTCCGATAGGTTCATTACTGCCGAGTTCTCGCCAGCGATCAAGCAGGATGGAAAAATCATACCGCTCTCGCAGCAAATTATCTCATCGGATCTGAGCCGCGCTCTAGTACTGTCGACCATGACAGAGCGGCAGCGCCAGGAATTTTTAGAGACCAATGAGTGCAACTTTGCTATCAGCATCGACAGCATTGGCCGATTTCGTGTATCTGCCTTTGTTCAGCAGGGCAAGGTGGGCATGGTGGTGCGAACGATCACCACCGAGATTCCAGATCTCGATAAGCTTGGCGTACCAGACCAGCTTAAAGACATCGTGATGCAGAAGCGTGGGCTGATCATCATGGTTGGCGCTACCGGATCAGGCAAGTCCACCACACTCGCTGCGATGATAGGCCATCGTAACCAACATAGCCACGGCCATATCATCACGATCGAAGACCCGGTCGAATTTGTTCATCCACATCGCAACTGCATCATCACGCAGCGCGAGGTTGGTACCGATACACCTGACTGGCATACCGCCCTAAAAAATACCTTACGTCAGGCACCCGATGTCATCCTGATAGGCGAGATTCGTGACAGGGAAACCATGGATTATGCGATTGCTTTCGCTGAGACTGGCCACCTCTGCCTGGCAATGCTACATGCCAATAACAGTAATCAGGCGCTCGAGCGCATCGTTAATTTTTTTCCTGAAGAGCGCAGAGCACCACTGCTGATGGATTTATCACTTAATCTTCGCGCACTCATCTCACAACGACTGGTACCCTTAAAATCCGGTACGGACCGATGCGCGGCGGCCGAGATCTTGCTTGGCTCACCGCCAATCGCCGATTTGATCTGCAAGGGACACATTCACGAGATCAAAGAAATAATGAAAAAATCAAGAGAGCTGGGTATGCAAACCTTTGACCAGGCACTATTTGATCTGATTCAAGCCGATCGAATTAGCATAGACCAAGCACTGCGACACGCTGACTCCATGAATGATTTGCGGCTCGCTATCAAGCTGCACAGCCATCACGCCGGATCAAGTAAAAATAATCTGGGAAGTCTTGAAATTATGTGAGCTCTGTCAAAGCTAATTCAATGAAGAATGGCTTCTTCAGGCGTCAACTATCCACGACTGAAGACTGAAGACTGAAGACTGACGACTGACGACTGACGACTGACGACTGACGACTGACGACTGACGACTGACGACTGACGATCTATGTTTGGCGATAATTGATAATTCGTTCAAGAACTACATCATTCATTCACCTATCTAGTCTTTGCCGCGCCTAATTCCCGACCACGATCTGCCGCTGCGTGAAGCGCTTTGACCAGCGCCGCCTTTACACCGCTCGCTTCCATCGAAGTCAGCGCAGCATACGTGGTTCCCCCTTTAGACGTTACGCGCTCGCGTAATATCGACACAGGCTCATCCGACTGACTGGCCAATGCTGCAGCACCGGCGAAAGTCGCTTGGGCTAACTGCCTGCCTTGGTCAGCACTAAGTCCCAACTCGGTTGCCGCCTGCTGCATCGCTCCGATAAAGTAAAACACATAGGCTGGCCCGCTGCCGGAGATCGCGGTCACTGCATCAATCTGCGACTCATCCCTAACCCACACCGTCTCGCCGACGGCGCGCAACAACGCATCGGCATTTTGCCTTTGCAAATCGGACACACCTGACATGGCGTACGCACCTGTAATACCTCGCCCAATCAGGGCTGGCGTGTTCGGCATGGTGCGCACAATCGCCTGATGCCCGCCCAGCCAGCGTGAAATATCGGCCGCGCGAATACCTGCGGCAATCGACAACACCAGTTGTGAATTCAAAAAAGGCTTGAGGGTGACAACGACCTCGCGAAGCTGCTGCGGTTTGACCGCAAGCACAATCACATCGCAGCCAGTCAGCGCATCCGTCGGCTCGGTCGCCGTCGTAGCACCGAAACGCTCATGCACCCGGCCCAGCGTGTCTGGCATCACATCGACGACATGGATATGGCTGGCTGGCACGAGCTTTCCGGCGAGGCCACCGATTAACGCCTGCGCCATGTTGCCGCCACCGATAAAAGCCATCTTTAACTCAGTTTGCATAATCTCTCTTTCCAAAAATCGACGTGCCGATGCGTACGATGGTCGCCCCCTCCGCGATTGCAGCATGCATATCCGCGCTCATGCCCATCGACAAGGTATCCGTGGGAATACCTGCTTCGGTCAGCTGCTGCTGCAGGGCGCGTAATAGGGCGAAGGGCTTACGCTGGCTCTCAAAATCATCGGCAGGCTCCGGTATCGCCATCAGCCCTCGAAGGCTCAGGCCCGGTAGGATTGTGACCACCTGCGCCAGTGCCAACACCTCGGCCGGCGCAACGCCACTTTTGCTGTCCTCACCGCTGACGTTCACTTGAAGGCACACATTCAGCGGCGGTAAATCTTGCGGCCGCTGCTCGGACAAGCGGCGCGCGATTTTCTCCCGGTCGAGCGCATGCACCCAGGCGAAGTGCTCGGCGATCGGGCGTGTTTTATTACTTTGGATCGGCCCGATAAAATGCCATTCCAGCGACAGATCAGGCCGAAGTGAATGCACTGCTTGCTGCTTGTCGATCGCCTCTTGCAGGTAGTTCTCACCAAAAGCGATTTGGCCGCTATCAGCGGCCTGAATCACCGCTTCGGCAGCAAATGTCTTGGAAACAGCCAGCAGCCGTACCGAGGTCGGATCACGGCCGTGCTCTGCAGCAGCGCGATCCATGGTTTGGCGGACTTTGGTGATGTTTTCAGCGATGGACATACAGCCGCATTATCACTCACCCAAGGCTCGGCAGCCTCGGCTGCAAACTGCTAGGATCGAGGCATTCCCCATACCAGCCAGAGATACCAATGACTGACTTGTACGACATTCCCCTGGAAACAATTGAGGGCGGCAAGGCCACTTTAGCCGATTACCGCAACAAGGTACTTCTCATCGTCAATACAGCCAGCCGCTGCGGTTTCACACCGCAATATGCCGGGCTCGAAGCGCTCTATCGCAAACACAAAGAGCAGGGCTTGGTTGTACTGGGCTTCCCATGTAACCAGTTTGGCGCCCAAGAACCGGGCAATGAAACCGACATCGCGGATTTTTGTGAAAAGAACTATGGCGTGAGCTTCCCGATGTTTGCCAAAGTAGATGTCAACGGCACGCAATCGCACCCCTTGTTTGTTTACTTGAAACGCGAAGCGCCGGGCTTGCTGGGTAGTGAGATGATAAAGTGGAACTTCACCAAATTCTTGTTGGATCGTGAAGGGCGGGTTGTGTCTCGGCATGCCCCGACGACGACGCCTGATGAGATCGAGCACGCGATAATTCCATTAATTCAGTAATCCGTCGCCGCTGCGAAATTCACCTTTTGACTTGCCACCCAGGGTGGTATTGATGCCAAGCGTTGCTTAAATCGCGGGCTACGCATTCCTTCAGGGCCGATGACGCCCTCATTTTTCCCCAACTCAATTCCAAGCTCCTCAGAGGATTTAGCACTGGGCTACTCAGGCGATTCGGCTGAATTCGTCTGATGATCTATTGCCTCTTGACTGCTGAACCACTCCCTCGCTCCGGGTTACTGATTTTTTGGCCGTGGTGAATCAACCACACACCCGCCATAAATACAAGTAGCCGCAAACAACTTAGCAAGTAATTTCCGATCGCCCGTAACTCGTTGTTTACAGCGAACTCAATCTGAAATTACTGAGAATTTGGCAAACAGTTTGCTGCTGCCCTTTATTAAATGAACTAGGAGGCAGA
>Ga0194133_10001266_pt1 | contig 45432 bp, 45 predicted proteins | sample TA2KigOf40mmetaG_FD_155448 | JGI IMG/M metagenome (GOLD analysis project Ga0194133, IMG submission 155448) | Freshwater microbial communities from Lake Tanganyika, Tanzania - TA2015055 Kigoma Offshore 40m | ecosystem: Environmental > Aquatic > Freshwater > Lake | place: Tanzania: Lake...
GTTGCAGGACCTTGCCCAACGCCGCGGCCGCGACCGGCGTGAGCTCGAGCGCCTGTTGGCGCCCAACCTGTAAGCAGCAACCGGGCCCGGACTTATTCGGCGCCCTCTGCCAACCGCAGACCCTTATTAACAGGCGGTTGCAAGAATTAACTTTTTAGTCGCTAAGAGGCGTCATGATTTGGGCTTCCAGAAAGAAACCCGTGTCGCTCGAACAGCTCATGCTCCTCGCCAGCCAGTTGGCGCAGGCCCCCCGGCCGCCTGCCGTGGCTAGCCGCAGGCCGCAATCGCCCAGATTCTGCGCATCGGCTCAGCTGACTGCCGAAGAGCTCGAGGCCCTCGACCAAATTTGGACCACCCCGCTGCGCTCGCAACTGGCTACTGCGGCCAGCCCAGTGAGCCACTAAACCCAGTCGAGGCCAACCCGGCTGCTGCGCGTAGGCGGTGGCTCGGCGCCCTAAGGCCGAACAGGCCGACATTCACCCGGTTTTCAGCCCCCGCCGGTATTGCACCGCCTCGGCCACATGGGCCGGCCCAATCCTGGAGCTGCCGGCCAGATCGGCGATGCTGCGGGCCACGCGCAGACAGCGGTGGATACTGCGACCCGACCAAGCCAGGCGGGTCGCCGCGTTGCTCAGCAGCGAGGTCGCCGCCTCGTCCATCCGGCAGTGGGCGTCCATCTGGGCTGCGCTTAGCGCCTGGTTGGCGCAACCCTGCCGGTCCTGCGACCGGGCCCGGGCGGCCCGAACCCGAGCGGCAGTCGAGGCACTGGATTCGCCTGCGGGAGCGCGCACCAGATCTGCGGCGGGCAGGGCTGCCACATCAACCTGCAAATCGATACGATCGAGCAGCGGCCCGCTGATGCGAGCCTGATAACGCGCCACCTGGTCGGGACTGCAACGGCAGGCTCGCACGCTCGAACCCAGGTAACCGCAGGGACACGGATTCATCGCCGCTACCAACTGAAAGCGGGCCGGGAACTCAGCCTGCTGGGCCGCACGCACGATGCGGATGCTGCCGGTCTCCAGCGGCTCGCGCAGCGCCTCCAGTGCCGAACGCGGAAACTCTGGCAACTCATCGAGAAAGAGTACGCCGCCGTGGGCCAGTGAGATTTCACCGGTCCGCGGCGGCGAGCCGCCGCCGACCAGGGCCACCGCGCTGGCCGTGTGATGCGGGGCACAAGTGGGCCTTTGGCCCCACCGCTCGGGGACAAAACGCCCCAGCAGCGAGGCAACGGCGGCAGCCTCCAATGCCTCTTGGGCCTGCATCGGTGGCAGCAAGCCGGACAAACGCTGCGCCAACATGGACTTGCCCGCCCCGGGCGGACCCATCAGCAGCAGGCTGTGCCCTCCCGCGGCGGCAATCTCCAGCGCCCGGCGGGCCGCAGCCTGCCCTTTTACATCGGTCATGTCGGGGCCAGGCGCCGAGCTGACCGGCGGATCGGCGGTAGCCAGGCGTTGCCAGAGCTTGCCCTCATCGACCGGCCCTGGCATAAAGGCCTGCACCACCTCCATCAGGTTTTCGGCGCCATACACACACGCGCCGGGCACACAGGCTGCCTCGCGGGCACTGGCCAGGGGCAGGGCCAAGGCGCGCGGCGTGCCCTCCCGACCAGCGGCCAGGGCCATCGCCAGGGCTCCCCGCACCGGCCTGAGTTGCCCGCCCAGAGAAAGCTCGCCCGCAAATTCGAAGCCCTCGAGCCGCGCTGCATCAAGTTGTCCGGCAGCGGCCAAAATGCCCAGAGCAATGGGCAGATCAAAGCGGCCCGAATCCTTGGGCAGATCGGCCGGCGCCAGATTGACCGTGATGCGTTTGTTGTTCGGGAAGTCCAGGCCGCAGTTGGCCAGGGCCGAGCGGACCCGCTCACGCGCCTCCTTGACCTCGGTATCGGCCAAGCCCACCAGCGTGAAGGAGGGCAATCCGTTGGCCAAGTGCACCTCCACCAGCACCGGTCGGGCTTGCAGGCCCAAGAGGGCCCTGCTGTGAACAACAGACAGGCTCATGGCATCGCACCTTGGCAAAGAGGCCCAACTTGGTGCAAGAGCGCACCAAAATCGTGCGTCACTCCAGAAAAAGGGGCTTGACTTTAGGCCCTGCACCCTTCCTGGCGGGAGCGGTTTACACAACGCAGGCCTACGGGGCAAAGATTCTTTTCAGAGTGGCCCCGTGGGGCCAGCGATCTGTCTGGCACAAAGTCTGCTTGATCGACCCGAAACCATCTTCCCGCGTGCCAAAGAGAAAGGACCGTCCCACATGAAACTCGTCACCGCCATCATCAAACCCTTCAAGCTCGACGAGGTGCGCGAGGCGCTTTCGTCCATGGGCGTGCAGGGCATCACCGTCACCGAGGTCAAGGGCTTCGGTCGGCAGAAAGGTCACACCGAGCTCTATCGCGGCGCCGAGTATGTGGTCGACTTCTTGCCCAAGGTCAAGATCGAGGCCGCCGTCTCCGACGATCTGGTCGAGCGGGTGATTGAAGCCATCGAGGGATCGGCCCGTACCGGCAAGATCGGCGACGGAAAGATCTTCGTCTACGACCTCGAGCAGGTCGTCCGCATCCGCACCGGCGAAACCGGCAAGGAAGCCCTGTAAGCCCGCGAGGCTGTTCATTCATAGAGAAAGAGATCGACTGCCATGAAAAAACTACTCGCTTCCCTGGCTTTGTGCCTTCTGGGCTTGGGCGCCAGCGCGCTGGCTCAGACCCCTGCACCCGCCGCGGCGCCGGCGGCCAGCGCCGCCGCTGCACCCGCTGACGCTGCCAAGGCGGCAGAGGCCGCACCCGCGCCCGCAGCACCGGCCGCCCCTGCAGCCGCCGAGACACCCGTACCCAACAAGGGCGACACCAGCTGGATGATGGTCGCCACACTACTGGTCATCATGATGACCGTACCGGGCCTGGCGCTGTTCTACGGGGGTCTGGTCCGCAGCAAGAACGCCCTGTCCGTGCTGATGCAGGTGATGGTGACCTTCTCGATGATCGTGGTGCTGTGGGTGATCTACGGCTACAGCCTTGCCTTCACCGAGGGCGGCGCCTTCTTCGGTGGTTTCGACCGCTTCATGCTCAAGGGCATCTGGGACAACGCGGCCGGCACCTTCGCCAACGCGGCGACCTTCAGCAAGGGCGTGGTCATCCCGGAAATCGTTTTCGCAGCCTTCCAGGCCACCTTTGCCGGCATCACCTCCGCCCTGATCGTCGGCGCTTTTGCCGAGCGCATGAAGTTCTCCGCCGTACTCACCTTCATGGCCCTGTGGTTTACCTTCAGCTACTTGCCGATCGCTCACATGGTCTGGTTCTGGATGGGCCCGGACGCCTACACCGGCAAGGAAGTGGTCGATGCAATGACCGCCAAGGCCGGCTACATCTGGCAGATGGGCGCCTTGGACTTCGCCGGCGGCACGGTGGTGCACATCAATGCCGCTGTCGCCGGTCTGGTAGGCGCCTTCATGATCGGCAAGCGGGTGGGCTACGGCAGGGAAGCCATGGCGCCGCACAGCCTGACCCTGACCATGGTGGGCGCGGCCCTGCTGTGGGTGGGCTGGTTTGGTTTCAACGCCGGCTCGGCACTGGAAGCCAATGGTTTTGCCGCCCTGGCCTTCATGAACACCCTGGCCGCCACGGCCGGCGCGATCCTGACCTGGTGTATCGGTGAGGCCATGCTCAAGGGCAAGGCTTCCATGCTCGGCGCGGCCTCGGGCGCGGTGGCGGGCCTGGTGGCCATCACACCGGCGGCCGGCAATGTGGGCATCGGCGGCGGCCTGATCATCGGCCTGCTGGCAGGTTTTGCCGGACTGTGGGGCGTCAGTGGCCTCAAGAAGATGCTTGGAGCCGACGACACGCTGGATGTGTTCGGGATCCACGGCGTTTGCGGCATCTTGGGGGCCCTTCTGACCGGGGTCTTCAACAGCCCCAGCCTGGGTGGCCCCGGCTATGTCGCCGACTGGGTGACTGCCACCATGGTTACCGCTGCGGACTACTCCATCACCAGCCAGGTCTGGGTACAACTCAAGGCCGTGCTGATCACCTTGGTGTGGTCGGGTGTGGTGTCGGTGATTGCCTACAAGATCGTGGACATGACCATCGGTCTGCGCGTGAGCGAAGAGGAAGAGCGCGAAGGTCTGGACATCAGCTCGCACGGCGAAGCCGCCTACAACCGCTAAGCGCCCGCCCCGCGTGCTCAGGCGCGCGGGACGAGTGCTTGCAACAAAAAGACCGTCTCTTTGCAAAGCCTGTCGGCGTCAGCCGGCAGGCTTTTTTCCTGGTCTGCAAAAAATCGCAGCCCCTGCGTTCAAAAAAATCAAGCGGGGCCGGCAGCGGGCCGTTTACTATCCGTAGCCTATGTCAGAAAGCCAAGCCATCCTCGAGCGCTGGTGCGAGCAAGTGCGGCAATGCGCGCGCCAGGCTCAAAAACTTGGGCTGCGCGGTGGCGCAAGCAAGGATTTCTGGGGCCCCGTCACGCAGCCGGTCACCCCTCTTTCAACGCGCAGCTACAGCGGCATCATCAGCCACGAGCCCAGCGAGCTGGTCCTCACGGCCCGCGCTGGCACCCCCTTGAGGGACATCGAAGCGCAGCTGGCGCAGCACGGTCAGCACCTGGCTTTTGAGCCGCCTCACTTTGGCCCGCAGGCCACCCTGGGCGGCGCCATCGCGGCGGGCTTGAGCGGACCGGCCCGGGCCAGCGCCGGCGCGGTGCGCGATTACATCCTGGGGGTGCAGTGCATCAACGGGCGCGGCGAGTTGCTGCAGTTTGGCGGGCAGGTCATGAAGAATGTGGCCGGCTATGATGTCTCGCGCCTGATGGCCGGCAGCTGGGGCACTCTGGGCCTGATCACCGAGGTCTCGCTCAAGGTCCTGCCCATCGCTCCGGGCCAAGCCAGTTTGTGCGCCCGTGGGCTCGAGCCGACTCAAGCGCTCGATCTGCTCAAGCGCTGGGGCACACAACCGTTGCCCCTGCACGCCAGCTGCTGGCTGCCCGAACCCCACTCGCAACTCGTCGTCCGGCTCTCGGGTGCGCGTGCCGCAGTCGATGCAGCGCAGGACATTCTGAGCCGCGACATCAAAGGGGTGGGCGGACACAGCCAGACCCTCGATCCCGATACAGCCGCAGCCTTCTGGGAAGCTTGCCGTGAGCAAACACTGGACTTCTTTGACCCGCCGGACGACAGGTCTTGCCTCTGGCGCTTGAGCCTGCCGCCAAGCACTGCCGCCCTGGACCTGCCCGAGGCCATGCTGATCGAATGGCATGGCGGCCAGCGCTGGCTCTGGGCTGGCCCCGAGCTAGCCCCGCGCCTGATCGAGGTGGCCAGCAAAGCCGGCGGGTACGCCCATGTCTTCCGCAGCCAATGCGAGACAGCGCGCGGGCTGGGCAGCCAGCCTGCGGCCACGGTGATTCGCATCTCGCGCGACCTGCAGCAACAGTTCGATCCACACGGTGTCTTCGATACCGGCCGCCTGGGGTTCTAAGCGATGCAAACCCAACTTGCTGCGCAATTCAAAGACACGCGTGAGGGCCAGGAGGCCGAGGCCATCCTGCGCAAGTGCGTGCACTGCGGTTTTTGCACCGCCACCTGCCCCACCTACCAGCTGATGGGTGACGAGCTCGACGGTCCGCGCGGACGCATCTACCTGATCAAGCAAGTGCTCGAGGGTCAGCCGGCCAGCGTCAAGACGCAGTTGCATCTGGACCGCTGCCTGACCTGCCGCAATTGCGAAAGCACCTGCCCCAGCGGCGTGCAGTACGGCCATCTGGTGGATATCGGACGCAAGATCGTTGAAGAACAGGTGCCGCGGTCGGCGCCACAGCAGGCTCTGCGCTGGGCCCTCAAGGAAGGCCTGCCCTCGCCCCTGTTTGCTCCGGCCCTGAAGCTGGGCCAGGCGGTGCGGGGTCTGCTGCCGACGGCACTTCAAAACAAGGTGCCCGAAGCGCGCCCGGCGGGTGCCTGGCCCGCGCGCCAGCATGCGCGAAAGATGCTGATGCTCGCCGGCTGCGTGCAGCCCGCGATGGCGCCCAACATCAATGCGGCCACGGCGCGTGTGCTCGATCGAGCGGGCATACAAACCGTGGTGGCGGCCGCTGCAGGCTGCTGTGGCGGCGTAAAGTTTCACCTCAATGACCAGGAAGGCGGCCTTCAGGAGATGCGCCGCAATATCGATGCCTGGTGGCCCCTGGTGCAAGAGGGCGTGGAGGCCATCGTCATGAACGCCTCGGGCTGCGGTGTCACCGTCAAAGAATACGGACATTACCTGGCGCACGATACGGCCTACGCCAGCCGGGCCCAGCGCATCAGCGAACTGACCCGCGATCTGAGCGAACTGCTGCCCGACCTGTTGCCGCATCTCAAACCCAGTCGGCGCGCCGATTCGCTCGGACCGGTGGCCTACCACCCGCCCTGCACCCTGCAGCACGGCCAACAGCTGCGGGGCGGGGTGGAACACTGCTTGAGTGAATTGGGCTTTAATATCACCACTGCCCAGGTGGAGTCGCATCTGTGCTGCGGCTCGGCCGGCACCTACTCGGTGCTGCAACCGGAGATCGCCACCGCCCTGCGCGACCGCAAGCTCGGTCACCTCAGCGAACGCAGCCCCAAGACCATCGTGTCGGCCAACATAGGCTGCATCACCCACCTGCAAAGCGGCACGGCCACCCCGGTTCGGCATTGGGTCGAGATGCTCGACGAGGCGCTTGACTGATCGGCCCGAACCGAGCGCCGCCCTCGGCGCAATCGGCCGGACCGTCACTCAGGACAAAAACCTAGCCCACATGCCGACTGAAAAACGCCAGCGTGCGTTCGCGTGCCAGCTTAGCGGCCGGGGCATCCCAGGAGCCACGCTGGTCGCAGTTGAAGCCGTGATCGGCGGCGTACACATGCACCTCACAGTCCGGCTGGGCCTTGGCAAAAGCCCGGACCGTGTCCATGGGGATCCAGTGATCGCGCTCACCGAAGTGCGCCATGACCGGACACTTTGGCTTGCGCGCAGTCTCCTCGGGCGTGGTCACACCACCCCCGTAGTACGGCACGGCAGCACTGACGCCGCTGACAAGGCAGGCCGTGCGCCATGTCAGCAAACCGCCCCAGCAATACCCCACCACCCCGACCTTGCCCGCCCGCGCTGCATCATTGACCGCCGCCTGAATGTCGGCCATCACACCCGGGGCGGGCAGGGCCTCCACTGCGCTCTTGAGAGCGATGCCGGCATTCATGTCCTCACCGGTGTACCCCAGTTCCACGCCCTGCTTGACCCGATGGAAAGTGGCCGGTGCGACGGCCAGATAGCCCTCGGCCGCATAGCTGTCGGCCACAGACCGGATGTGCGAGTTGACGCCAAAAATCTCCTGCAGCACGACCACCGCGCCACGCGCCTTGCCTGCGGGCTCGGCCATGTAGGCCGGAAAACGGAAACCGTCGGCCGATGTGAGTTCAATCAGTTGCCCCATTTGAATCGTCCCTTTCATGTACGGCTGGTAAGAAAGCGCAGGACCAGGACTGAGCACAAGCCCCGCGCGCGTGCATTGTGCAACGAGTCGGCGCACAATAAGTCCGCTTGCGCGCGCTGTCCCAACTGTCCGTTCCCATGAGTTCTGCGCTCTTTGACTACATCATCGTCGGCGCCGGCACGGCCGGTTGCCTGCTGGCCAATCGGCTTAGCGCCGACCCGAGCAAACGGGTATTGCTGATCGAGGCCGGCGGCAAGGACAACTACCCCTGGATTCACATCCCGGTGGGCTATCTGTATTGCATAGGCAATCCGCGCACCGACTGGCTCTACAAGACCGAGCCGGCCGATGGGCTCAACGGCCGCAGCCTGCGCTATCCGCGGGGCAAGGCTCTGGGCGGCTGCTCGAGCATCAACGGCATGATCTACATGCGCGGCCAGAGTCGCGACTACGATCACTGGGCCGAACTAACCGGCGACCCGGCCTGGCGCTGGGAGCGGGTGCTGCCCGACTTCATGCGCCATGAGGACCATTACCGGCTCGATGCGGACGCGCCGCCGGTCGAGCCAGGTTTTGCCGCTGTGCATGGACACAAAAGCCGGCAGGGCGGCGAATGGCGGGTGGAGAAACAACGGCTGCGCTGGGACATCCTGGACGACTTCGCGCAGGCCGCGCAGCAGGCGGGCATCCCGGCCACCCCCGACTTCAACAGCGGCAACAACGAAGGCGTGGCCTACTTCGAGGTCAACCAGAAAGACGGATGGCGCTGGAACACGCCCAAGGCTTTCTTGCGGCCCACCTGCCAGATGCGCCCCAACTTCCAGCTGTGGACCCGGGCACAGGTGAGCAAGCTGATCCTGGAGGACGACCCCGATGGCCGCCACCGCTGCAGCGCAGTGCAGGTGTGGACCGACTCCGGGCAGATTGAGGCAAAGCTCGCCGCAGGCGGCGAAGTGCTGCTAAGCGCCGGCAGCATAGGCTCGCCGCAGATCCTGCAGCTATCGGGCCTGGGGCCCGGCGAATTGTTGCAGGGGCTGGGCCTGAGCGTGCGACAGCACCTGCCCGGCGTTGGCGAAAATCTGCAAGACCACCTGCAAATTCGTGCGGTTTACAAAATCACACCGCCGAGCGGTGGGCAGGCCACGCTCAACACGCTGTCCGCTTCGCTATGGGGTCGGCTCAAAATCGGGCTGCACTACGCTCTGAGCCGCTCCGGCCCGATGAGTATGGCGCCCTCGCAACTTGGCGCCTTCACCCGGTCGAGTCCTGACCAGCCGTGGCCCAATGTGCAATACCATGTACAGCCGCTCTCACTCGACGCTTTTGGCGAGCCCTTGCACCGCTTCGATGCCTTCACCGCCAGCGTCTGCAACCTCAACCCCACCAGCCGCGGCCGGGTGCGCCTGCGCAGCGCGAACTTTGCCGATGCCCCCCTGATCGCGCCCAACTACCTGAGCACCGATGAGGACCGCCTTGTGGCTGCGCAATCGCTGCGCCTGACGCGCCGCATCGTGAATCAAAGCGCACTGGCCCGCTGGCAACCGCAAGAGTTCAGACCGGGGGTGCAGTACCAAAGCGACGAGGAACTGGGCCGTCTGGCCGGTGACATTGCCACCACCATCTTCCACCCGGTTGGAACAACCCGCATGGGAAGAGCCGACGACCCGATGGCCGTGCTCGATTCACACCTGCGCGTGCGCGGTGTGGCCGGGCTCAGGGTGGTCGATGCCGGCGCCATGCCCCTGATCACCAGCGGCAACACCAACGCACCCACCCTGATGATGGCCGAGAAGGTAGCGGCCTGGATCCTGCAGGGCGACTGAGTCCGCGCGGTGAATCCAGGTTCGCCGGCTCCGGGTAAGCCCTGAGGCGTCGGGCCAACTCAGCCGCCTATAGTCTCGTCCGTCGAGGCGGCCGCTCAGCGGCTGGCCTGCGAGGAGCCGAGGAGACAGGGCAGTCCGGCGCAGGGAGAATCCCCTGATAACTTCGACCGGCAATAAGACAAACCCCATAGCCGCATCCCACGAGGCGCGGACACAAAAACGCCGGTACCCCGGCGTTTTTTTATGGGTCCAACGGCCGCACGCTCACATCACCGCTGAGCACATCCTGCACCACGCCTGCCACTTCCAGCCGCAGCGCGCCGGTGGCAGAAACGCCTACACCCCGGCCGGTGCGGCCGTCAGAGAGTTCGACCTCGCGGCCAGCCAGCCGGTCGCAGCGGGCGAAGCGCTCGGTGAAGGCGGCAAAGCCTTGGGCCTGAAAGCGCAGCACATCGGTCACCAGGGGCGCGGCCACGGCGCTCAAGGTGGCGGGGGCGTCCAGCGCGGCCGAGGCGTCCTGCAGCCAGGCGGGCGGGCGGACGGCCAGGGTCTGGCCCGAAGGCGGCGGCGCCCACTCGCCCTCGGGTGCGCACACATTGATGCCCACGCCGATGATCACATAGCGCGACAGGCCCGGGCTGGCGGGGACAACGCCTGCACCGGCGGTCTCGATCAGGATGCCGGCGAGCTTGCAGTCATGGAGCCACAGGTCGTTGGGCCATTTGATACGGATGTCGGCGCCCGAGGCCCGGCCCAGTGACTCGGCCAGGCTGGTGCCTACGGCCAGCGACAGGCCACCCCAGTCGGCCGGCTGCAGCACCAGGCCCAGCGAAAAAGTCAGGGCGGTGCCCGGCGGCGTGTGCCAGTGGCGACCGAGGCGCCCGCGCCCGGCGCTCTGGTGCTCGGCCACCAGCAGCACGGGGTCGGTCTGCCCGGCGCGGCAGCGGCGCATGAGCTCGGTGTTGGTGGAGGCGATCTCGGGCAGCACCTCGACCGTGAAGCCCGGCAGAAGCGGCGCCACCGCCTCCCAGACGGCCTCGGCTGGCCAGCGCAGGCGATCGCCCGGCACCCGCCGTGCCCTCAGCGCTTGGGCGCTAACAGGGTACCGCGGCACTGCGGCGCACCGCACCAGCACGGATACTCGGCCTTGAGCTTTTTGGTGTACGGTGCGTCAATCACCAGGCCGTAGTCATAGAAAAGCTCCTGGCCAGGGCGAATGCGCCTGAGGGCCTTGATGAACACCCGGCCTTCCTGCTCATCGGCCTCGCAGTTGGGCGCACAGCTGTGGTTGATCCAGCGGGCGGAATTGCCGCCGTACTTGGCATCGATCACCCGTCCATCGTCGATGTGAAAGTAAAAGGTGTGATTGGGATCTTTGGGGTCGTGCGGATGACGCCTGAGCGCTTGCTTCCAGGTGATGATCTGACCGGTGTATTCAATGATCACCTCGCCAGGTGCAATGGCCTGCAGCGCGAAGACACCCAGCCCATGCACCCCCGAGCGACGAGTCTGTATGCGACGGCCCGAGGATTGGGCTGAGCGGCGGATTTTTTCGGGAGCGACGGCTTTTGAGATCGGCACAGTTGAATTTTTGCTATGGTTATTTGGTGCGTGCGCGCGCGTGTGCGCACGCGTGCGCGCGAGGCGGCATTGTAGGGGTGGCCCCCGCGATTGACTTGCCGGGGCCAATCGGCCTCTGAGGAAACCCAGCTTGAACGAAAGACAAAGCATGACGACCAAAACACTGGTGATTGCAGAAAAGCCCTCGGTGGCGCAGGACATCGTGCGAGCACTCACGCCCACAGCAGGCAAGTTCGACAAGCAGGACGAGTACTTTGAAAACGAGGCCTGGATCGTGACCTCGGCCGTGGGCCACCTGGTGGAGATTCAGGCGCCCGAAGAGTTCGATGTCAAGCGCGGCAAGTGGAGTTTTGCCAACCTGCCCGTCATTCCGCCCTACTTCGACTTGAAGCCCATCGACAAGACCAAGGGCCGGCTCAATGCCATCGTGAAACTGGCCAAGCGCAAGGATGTGGGCGCGTTTGTGAACGCCTGCGACGCGGGCCGTGAGGGCGAGCTGATCTTTCGCCTGATCCAGCAGTACGCCAAAGCCAAGCAGCCAGTCAAGCGCCTGTGGCTGCAGTCCATGACGCCGGCAGCCATCCGCGAAGGCTTTGAGAAGCTGCGCACCGACGCGCAGATGCTGCCCTTGGCCGATGCGGCGCGCTGCCGCTCCGAGGCCGACTGGCTGGTGGGCATCAACGGCACGCGGGCCATGACGGCCTTCAATTCGCGCGACGGCGGCTTTTTCCTGACCACCGTGGGCCGGGTGCAGACGCCCACGCTGGCCATCGTGGTCGAGCGCGAAGAGCAGATCCGCAAGTTCAGCAGCCGCGACTACTGGGAGATCCATGCGAGCTTTGCCGCTCAGGCTGGCAGCTACGCGGGCAAGTGGTTCGACCCGGCCTGGAAGAAAGACGCCGAGGACGCCGAGAAAAAGGCCGACCGCCTCTGGGACGCGGCCCGTGCGCGGCAGATTGCCGATGCGGTGCGCGGTAAACCGGCCACCGTGACGGACGAATCCACACCTAAGACCGAGGCCTCGCCGGCCTTGTTCGACCTGACCAGCCTGCAGCGCGAGGCCAACGGCCGCTTCGGTTTTTCAGCCAAGACCACGCTGGCCCTGGCCCAAAGCCTGTACGAGCGCCACAAGGCCCTGACCTACCCGCGAACCGATTCACGCCATCTGCCCGAAGATTACCTGCCCGTGGTCAAGCAGACCTTCGAGATGCTGGGCGACAGCGGCATGAAGCACCTGGCACCGCATGCGCTGGTGGCGCTCAACAAGGGCTACATCAAGCCCTCCAAGCGCATCTTCGACAACGCCAAGGTCTCGGACCACTTTGCCATCATTCCCACGCTGCAGGCACCCAGCGGCTTGTCGGAGGCCGAGCAAAAGCTCTACGACCTGGTGGTCAAGCGCTTCATGTCGGTGTTCTACCCCAGCGCGGAATTTCTCGTGACTACGCGCATCAGTCGAGTGGAGGCGCATCACTTCAAATCGGTGGGCAAGGTGCTGGTCAACCCCGGCTGGCAGGCCATCTGGGGCAAGGAGGCCGAAAAAGAAGACGACGAGAACGCCAAGACCCTGGTGGCGGTGCAGCCGGGCGAAAAGCCCCGCACCGAAAGCGCCGAGGCCAAGGGCCTGAAGACCCGCCCGCCGGCCCGCTACTCCGAGGCCACGCTGCTGGGCGCCATGGAAGGCGCGGGCAAGCTGGTGGACGACGACGAGCTGCGCGAGGCCATGCAGGACAAAGGCCTGGGCACCCCGGCCACGCGCGCGGCCATCATCGAGGGCCTTTTGAACGAAAAGTACATGCTGCGCGAAGGCCGCGAGCTCATCCCCACGGCCAAGGCCTTCCAGCTGATGACGCTGCTGCGCGGCCTGCAGGTGGAGGAACTCTCGCGCCCCGAGCTCACCGGCGAGTGGGAGCACAAGCTCTCGCAGATGGAAAAGGGCCAGCTCAGCCGCGAGCAGTTCATGGCCGAGATCAACGCCATGACCGAAAAGCTCGTGGCCAAGGCCAAGGGCTACGACCGCGACACCATCCCGGGCGACTACGCGACGCTGGCCACGCCTTGCCCCAACTGCGGCGGCGTGGTCAAGGAAAACTACCGCCGCTACGCCTGTGCCGGCAAGAGCGGCGAGGGCGAAGGCTGCGGCTTTTCCATCGGCAAGTCGCCGGGCGGGCGCACCTTTGAACTGTCCGAGGTCGAGCAGTTCCTGCGCGACAAACGCATCGGCCCGCTCGACGGTTTTCGCTCCAAGGCGGGCTGGCCGTTCACGGCCGAGATGGTGATCAAGTTCGATGAGGACGCCGGCAACTACAAGCTGGAGTTTGATTTCGGACAGGATGAAGCTGACAGCGGCGAGCTGGTGGACTTCAACGATCAAGAGCCCCTGGGGGCCTGTCCGAAGTGCGGCGCGGCCGTACGCGAGCATGGCAAAAACTATGTCTGCGAAAAATCAGTGCCTACCCACGCTCAGGCGGTGCCCAGCTGCGACTTTAAGAGCGGCATGATCATCCTGCAACAACCCATCGAGCGAGTGCAGATGCAAAAGCTGCTGGCCACCGGCAAGACCGACATGCTCGAGAAGTTCGTCTCCAGCCGCACGCGCCGCGCCTTCAAAGCCATGCTCGCCTGGGATGCCGAGGCGGGCAAGGTCAACTTCGAATTTGCGCCGTCCAAGTACCCTGCGCGCAAGGCGGGGGCGGGGACCCGTACGGCCCCGGCGACCCAGGTCGGCGCCGCGCGCAAGAAGACTGCGGCGGCCAAGGCCCCCGCCAAGGCCGCCAAGGCGCCTCGCCAGGCGAGCGAAGCCTCCAAAAAGCAGCCCAGCGCCGCGCTGGCCGCCATCATCGGGCCGGCGCCCACCACGCGGCCGCAAGTGATGAAAGCGCTGTGGGACTACATCAAGACCCACAAGCTGCAGGACATCAAAGACAAGCGGCAGATCAACGCCGATGCGGCCTTGCTGCCCGTGCTGGGCAAGCCCCAAGCCAATATGTTCGAACTGGCAGGGCTGATCGGCAAGCATCTGGGCTGATGCAAGGGCCCTATCGCCCGGAGGACGCGGCGCCTTTGCCTCAGCGGGGCGCCGGACTAAAGCGTACGGTCACACGCGCGCCGACTTGGGGGGCCGGATGGCCGCAGCTGCCCAGGCTCACCTCGGCACCGTGCTGTCGCACAATTTCGGCCACGATGGCCAGGCCCAGACCCGACCCGTCCACATTGGTGCCCAGGGCGCGATAAAAAGGCTGGAACACCCGCTCTCGCTCGGCCTCCGGAATGCCCGGACCGGTGTCCTCCACCATCAGGGTCAGGGACCGGCTGGCGGCATCGGCCGACAAATACACCGTCACCTGGCCGCCTTCCGGGGTGTAGTTGATGCCGTTGTCAATCAGGTTGCGCACCATCTCGCGCAGCAAAGTGGCATTGCCCTCGATGGTGCTGGGCGCCTGACCCGGCTCAGGGCCCTCGTAGCCAAGGTCTATGCGCTTGTCCAAGGCCCTGGCCAAGGACTCCTGAATCGCTTCTGCAATCACTTCGACCAACTCAACCTGAGCGGTGACCAAGGAACGCCCACTGCTTTCGGCGCGTGCCAGGGCCAGCAACTGATTAACCGTGTGGGTTGCGCGCACACTGGCGCGACCAATTTGCTGCAGCGAGCGCTTGAGCTCTTCGGCGTCGGCCTGGCGCTGGGCCAGGTCGGCCTGCATGCGCAGCCCGGCCAAGGGGGTCTTGAGCTGGTGCGCGGCGTCGGCCAGGAAGCGTTTTTGCGTACTCAAGGAAGCCTTGAGCCGGCTGAGTAAATCGTTGATCGATGAGACCAGAGGCGCCACTTCCTCCGGCACCGAACGCTCATCCAGAGGGCTCATGTCATCGGCCTTGCGCGCCCGGATCCGCCGCTCAAGTTGGGCCAGCGGTCGAATGCCGCGCACCAGGGCCAGCCAGACCAGAAGCACCGCCAAGGGCAGCGTAACGAATTGCGGCACCATCACGCCCTTGACGATCTCGGCTGCCAAGGTCTTGCGCTTCTCCAGCGTCTCGGCCACCTGCACCAGCACCCACTCGGGCGGCTGCGTGTTGACCATCGTCCATCGGTAAGCCACGCGCACCTCCTTGCTCTGCATCGTGTCTTCACGCAAGCGAACTTGGCCGCCGGTATCAGCGGACTCAGGGGGCAGCGGCAGGTCGTGTTCCCCGGCCAGCAGATCGCCGTTGCTGCGGCGAACCTGAAAGAAAATCTGGTCGCTGTCATCGGCCCGCAAGATCTCGCGGGCCGGGCCGGGCAGGGAAAACGACAGCCGCCCCTCGCGCACCATGAGCAACTGACTCAAGGCATTGACGCTGTGCTCGAGCGCTCGGTCAAAAGGCTTGCCCGCGGTGTTTTGCGCCACTAGCCAGGTCAAGGCTAGGGTGATAGGCCACAGCAGGAGTAGCGGGGTAAGCATCCAGTCAAGGATTTCCCCGAAGAGACTGCGCCGATCTCGCTTGAAGAGCTTCACGCGTGAGCCTGCCCTGCGCGTGAAAGCAGGCGGGCCAGCCGGCCGCAGACAGTGGCGGGCATTTCAGGGAATCTTCTCGAGGCAATAGCCCAAGCCACGCACGGTGGCAATGCGGATCGGGCCTTTCTCAATCTTCTTGCGCAGGCGATGGATATAGACCTCGATGGCATTGTTGCTGACCTCCTCGCCCCACTCGCACAGGCGCTCAACCAGCTGGTCCTTGCTGACTAGGCGCCCTGCGCGCTGCAAAAGCACCTCCAGCAAACCCAGCTCACGGGCTGACAACTCGATCATTTGGCCGTCGATCGTGGCCACGCGCCCGGCCTGGTCGTAGACCATGGGGCCATGCTTGATGGTGCTGCTGGCTCCGCCCATGCCTCGCCGCGTCAGCGCCCGCACACGGGCCTCGAGCTCTTGCAGGGAAAACGGCTTGGCCATGTAATCGTCTGCGCCGTAATCGAGTCCTTTGACGCGCTCGTCGACGCTGTCGGCAGCGGTGAGGATCAGCACTGGAATGACACTGCCCCGGGCGCGCAGACGCTTTAGGACTTCGAGCCCATGCAAGCGCGGCAAGCCCAGATCGAGAATGAGCAGGTCAAATTCGGAATTGACCATCAAGGCCGCATCGGCCTCGGTCCCGCTGGCCACATGATCGACCACGGCGCCGGAGCTGCGCAGGGTACGCAGCAGACCATCGGCCAAAACCTGATCATCTTCGGCAATCAAGATTCGCATCACGGTCTCCTTCGAATGCCCCCCGGGGAGTATTCCTTGTGCCTCCTGCCCGAGGCCAGCGCCCTGGGGCAGGCCGCGTTTTCTGACCATTCTAGGCCGCTGTCGCGCCGGTCAACCGGACGGCGTCGGCTCAGGGCTCATACGCCCCCGCATAGGCCTCCAAGCCCAACAGGACCACCGTCGCCACCTGCTCGCCCACCGTCTGTGCGAACTCGGTTTGCGCCTGCGACACAGCGCGGTGGAAGGCCTGCAGCCACTGAAGGCCCGTCTCGGTAAAGACCACGCGCCGGGCACGGCCGTCCCGCGGATCGCTTTGTCGAAGCACCAGGCCCCAGGCCTCGCATTGGTTGACCAAATCGCCCATGGCCTGCTTGCTCATGCCGGCGCTCAGGGCCAAATCGCTCAAGCGCGAACCGCCGAGGGCCAGATGCCGCGTGATGTGAATGTGCGCCGCTCCGACCTGCTCCCGGGCGGCCAGGTTGGACAGGGCCAGCGGCACCTGCGGATCGCGCGCCATCAACTGCAGCACACGCGCATCAAAGCGGCGCAGGCTGTGCCCAAGCAAGCGGCCCAGATGCGTCAAGCGCCAGCCCGGATCGCTAGCTTCAGCCAAGGAAAGCATCGTCCCCAAATAGTAAGGCAAACTGACCAAAAAAGCCATTTACCTGGAAACACCAGGTGATAAAGTACTGGTCATGCATCCAGGCTGTAGATTCATCCACACAGTCGGGCGGCGCCCCAAAATTCAATTAACTCATTGATCTAAAAGGAGTTTTTCATGGACGCAGTGGTCAAAACCCTCAACACCGAAAAAGCCAAAGCTCTCCAGGCGGCGCTCGCTCAAATCGAAAAGCAGTTTGGTAAAGGCACCATCATGAGCCTGGGCGCCGGCGAAACCGCCGAAGACATCCAGGTGGTGTCCACCGGCTCGCTCGGCCTGGACATCGCCCTGGGCGTGGGCGGTTTGCCGCGCGGCCGCGTCATCGAAATCTACGGCCCGGAATCCTCGGGCAAGACCACGCTGACCCTGCAGGTCATCGCGGAAATGCAAAGGCTCGGCGGCACTTGCGCCTTCGTCGATGCCGAGCATGCGCTGGACATCCAGTACGCGCAAAAGCTGGGCGTCAACCTGCACGATCTGCTCATCTCCCAGCCCGACACGGGCGAGCAGGCACTTGAGATCGTCGACGCGCTCACCCGTTCGGGCGCTGTCGACCTGATCGTGGTCGACTCGGTGGCCGCGCTTACCCCCAAGGCCGAGCTGGAGGGCGAAATGGGCGATTCACTGCCCGGCCTGCAAGCGCGCCTGATGAGCCAGGCCCTGCGCAAACTGACGGCCACCATCAAAAAGGCCAACTGCACGGTCATCTTCATCAACCAGATCCGCATGAAGATCGGCGTAATGTTCGGCAGCCCTGAAACCACCACTGGCGGTAACGCGCTCAAGTTCTACGCCTCGGTGCGCCTGGACATCCGCCGCACGGGCTCCATCAAGAAGGGCGAGGATGTCATCGGCAACGAGACCAAGGTCAAGGTGGTCAAAAACAAGGTCGCCTCGCCCTTCAAGACGGCCGAATTCGACATCCTCTACGGCGAAGGCATCAGCCGTCTGGGCGAAGTGCTCGATCTGGGCGTGGCCAGCAACATCATCGAAAAATCCGGCGCCTGGTTTGCCTATCAGGGCGAAAAAATCGGCCAAGGTCGCGACAACGCCCGCGAATTTCTCCGGGAGAACCCAGAGCTGGCCTTCGAGATCGAGAACAAGGTGCGCGAACATCTGGGTGTGCCGCTGCTGCCCTCGTCTGAGGCTGTCGAAGCGGCCAACGAAGAAGTGAACGACAAGCCGCGCAAGATCAAGCTGGCGTCTTAAGCCCCCTACAGAAAGCAGCATCATGCTTGCCATCAAAGTCCTCTGGGTTCTGGGCCAGATCAGTTTTCGCAGCCTGCGCCTGCTGTGGAGAGGCGCGCGGCAATTGGGACTCGTGCTCTGGCGCGAGGCGTGAACAAACCACAGCCGCAGCACACCGCAGCGGCGCCATCACTCAAGGGCCGGGCCCTGCGACTGCTGGCAGGGCGTGAACATTCGCGACTCGAGCTCGAGCGAAAGCTGGCCGCACATGCCGGCGAATCGGGCGAGCTCGAGCGCGTGCTCGATGAGCTGCAGGCCAAGGGCTTTATCAACGAGCAGCGCGTCCTCGAGTCGGTGCTTTACCGCCGCGCTGAGCGTTTCGGGCTGGCTCGCATTGCGCAGGAACTGACCAGCCGCGGCCTGAGCGGACAAGATGTGGAGCAGGCCTTACAGGGCTTGAAATCGAGCGAATTCGAGCGTGCCCGCAGCCTCTGGGAGCGGCGATTCGGCCAGCCGGCCGGCGATCCACGCGAGCGCGCACGCCAGATTCGTTTCCTGATCGGCCGCGGCTTCTCTGCGGAGGTCGCCCGAAGCATAACCGGCTGATCCGAAGCTAATCGGACAAGAGCAGATTGCGCCGCGACAGCGGCTTGTTGCAGTGCGGACATTCAAGCACGGCCTGCAGCAGATTTCCGCAGGTCGTGTGATGCACGGTCAGCGGCGCGCGACCCTGCCATAGCCAGCGGTTGCCCCACTGCATCAATTCCACCGTGATCGCAAAAGTGGCCAGCGCATCCGGACTCAGGCGGTATTGCTGTCGACTACCGGCGTAGGCCCGGGTCCGAAGGAAGCCCAAGGCCTGTAGCTCGCTGAGGCGGTCACTGATCTGGGCCGGCCCCTGACCCAGGGCTCTCTGAAAATCCGAAAATGTGCGCGCGCCCTGAAAGGCGGCGGCCATGATGAAGCAATTCCAGCGGTCTCCAAAGAGTCGCATCAGGCGAGGCAGTTTTTCCCGGTCCGCGCGGCTGGACTGGCGGTAGCGCGGTCGCTGCGCGGGTGCCTGGTCAACCGGCGCGCCAGGCCGCCGAACGACGACAGCCTGCGTGTCAAACGGCGAGACATCGCTGGCACAGTGCGCGCAGACATACCTCGGCTCTATCGAGGCGCCGCAGTCGGTGTGGATCAGCCGGCGACGCGGGCGGTCCGGGGCATGGGCGGCGCCGTCGACACCGGTGCCGCGCTGGCGCTCCCACAGCCACATCAGGATCAGGACGCCCCAAAGGTCCAGCCCCATCTCGGTGAGCCGATAGCGCGCGTGGCCTCCGTCAGCCGCGTCGCGCTCGAACAAGCCATGGCTGCAAAGCAGATTCAGTCGCTGCGTCAACACCGCTCGAGAGACGCCGAGCTCCTGCAGAAAAGCGCCGAATCGATGCGTGCCGCGAAAAGCCGATCGCAATATTCGCAGCACCCAAGCATCCCCGATCAACTCGATCGCCATCGCCGCGCCGCTGGCCGCCACCACAGGCTCGGACAAGGTACTGAAGGACCTGGGTTCAGCGCGGGCCATCGAAACATCATCCCCTACAACTGCGATTGCCTGGTTGCCCCGGACGATGCGATCGGCCCAGGTCGGCGGCAGCCCGCCCTTGAGCCGATCGAGACGATCAGACCCCCAGCATCAGCCGAAGGTTCTGCACCGCCGCCCCGCTGGCGCCCTTGCCCAGGTTATCGAGCCGCGCGATCAACACCGCCTGACGGTGCTGCTCATTGGCAAAGACTAACAGCTCCATGCGATTGCTGTCATTGAGGGCCAGAGCATCGATGCGCCCGCTCTGCGGCGCCGAGGGCACGCTGACCCAGGCGCTACCCGCATAGTGCTGACGCAGCGCGTCTTCGAGCCTGGCCGCGGTGGGCCGACCGGGCAGACCGTCCAGATGCAGCGGCAACTGCACCAGCATGCCCTGACTAAAGTTGCCAACCGAGGGAATAAAGAGGGGGCGGCACTGCAGACCGGTGTACTTCATGATCTCGGGCATGTGCTTGTGGTTCAGCCCCAGGGCATAGGTCTCGAAAAGCGGTGCCGTCCCGGCCTCGTAGGCCTCGATCATCTGGCGTCCGCCACCGGAATAACCGCTGACAGCCGGCAGGACCAGGGGATGATCGACCGGAATCAGCCCCGCGTCGACCAAGGGCCGGATCAAGGCAATCACCCCGGTGGCATAGCAGCCCGGATTGGCCACCCGCCTCGCCCCGCGAACGGCCTCCTGCTGCCCCGGGGCCAAGTCGGGAAACCCGAACACCCAGCCCGGCGCCGTCCTGTGGGCCGTGGAGGCATCGATCAGGCGCGGCTGACGACCCGAGGGCAGCCCATCGACCATGGCCACCGACTCGCGCGCCGCATCATCGTGCAGGCAAAGGATGACCAGATCCACCGCGGCCATCAGCTCCTGCTTGGCTTGGGGATCTTTGCGTCGCTCGGGGGCGATGCTGACCAGGTCCACCCCGGCCAGGCCCGCCAGCTGCTCCCGGATTTGCAGGCCGGTGGTACCGGCCTGGCCGTCGATGAAAACCTTGGACATACAAATGAAAGGGCTTTGGCTGCGCTGTCGACGGCCTTTTGGACCGCGTAAGCTCACTGAAATCTTTGATGCGATGCACCATGATACAGTTTTGCCGCTGCCATCACTGGCTCGGCCGCGCCCACTGGGGAGGGGGTGTGCGCCCAGGCTAAGCGCACGGCTCTGGCGCGCGCGGCTGTCTCCACCGACTCTGTGAAAGCGTTCCTATGAAAATACACGAATACCAAGCCAAGGAAATCCTGCGCCACTTTGGCATTCCGGTGCCCCGGGGCATACCCGCCTTCACCGTGCAGGAGGCCGTCGAGGCCGCCCAGAAACTCGGCGGGCCCGTCTGGGTGGTGAAAGCTCAAATCCATGCCGGCGGGCGTGGCAAGGGCGGTGGCGTCAAAGTGGCCAAAAGCATCGACCAGGTTAAAGACCTGGCTGGACAAATCCTGGGCATGCAGCTCAAGACGCACCAAACCGGCCCCGAGGGACAAAAGGTTAGGCGGCTCTACATCGAGGACGGCGCCGACATCCAGAAGGAATACTACCTGTCCATCGTGACCGATCGCGGCTCACAGAAAGTGGCTTTTATCGCCTCCAGCGAAGGCGGTATGGACATCGAGGAGGTGGCGCACAGCACCCCCGAGAAAATCATCAAGGTCTTTGTGGATCCTCTGGCCGGCATCACCCAGGCGCAAGGCCAAGAGCTGGCCCGGGGCATAGGTATGCCCAATGACTCGGTGGCGCAGTTCATCGATGTGTGCACCAAGCTCTACAACTGCTACACGCAGACCGATGCCTCGCTGGTCGAAATCAACCCGCTCAACCGGGACGGCAGGGGCAACATCATCGCCCTGGATGCCAAGTTCAACTTCGACTCCAACGCCCTCTTCCGTCACCCGGACATCGTAGCCCTTCGCGACCTGGACGAAGAAGATCCGGCTGAAATCGAGGCCTCCAAGTTCGACCTGGCCTACATCTCGCTGGACGGCAACATCGGCTGCTTGGTCAACGGGGCAGGTCTGGCCATGGCCACCATGGACACCATCAAGCTCTTCGGTGCGGAGCCGGCCAACTTCCTCGATGTCGGCGGCGGGGCCACCCCCGAGAAGGTGACCGAAGCCTTCAAGATCATGCTCAAGAACCCGAAGGTCAAGGCCATCCTGGTCAACATCTTCGGCGGCATCATGAAGTGCGACACCATTGCCACCGGCGTCATCACCGCCTGCAAGGCGGTCAACCTGAGCGTGCCGCTGGTCGTGCGCATGAAGGGCACGAATGAAGAGCTGGGCAAGAAGATGCTGGCCGAATCGGGCCTGCCCATCATCAGCGCCGACACCATGGCCGAGGCAGCACAGAAAGTGGTGGCGGCCGTCAAGGCAGCCTGAACCCGCGCGGGAGCAATTCATGTCCATCTATATCAACAAAAACACCAAAGTCATCACCCAGGGCATCACCGGCAAGACCGGTCAGTTCCACACCGAGAAGTGCCAGGACTATGCCAACGGCAAGAACTGCTTTGTCGCTGGCGTCAACCCCAAGAAGGCCGGCGAAAAGATTTTCGATATCCCCATCTACGCCTCAGTCCGGGAAGCTGCCGCGCAAACCGGGGCCACCGTGTCGGTGATTTATGTGCCCCCGGCGGGCGCCGCAGCGGCCATCTGGGAAGCCGTCGAGGCCGACTTGGATCTGGCCATCTGCATCACCGAAGGCATTCCGGTGCGCGACATGCTGGAAGTGCGCAACAAGATGAAGGCCAAAGAAGCGGCCGGCGGCAAGCGCACACTGCTGCTGGGCCCCAACTGCCCCGGCCTGATCACGCCCGATGAAATCAAGATCGGCATCATGCCCGGGCATATCCATCGCAAGGGACGCATTGGCGTGGTCTCGCGCTCGGGTACGCTCACCTATGAAGCCGTGGCCCAGCTCACCGAGATCGGCCTTGGACAGTCGAGCGCCGTCGGCATCGGCGGCGATCCCATCAATGGCCTCAAGCACATCGATGTGATGAAGGCCTTCAATGACGATCCGGACACCGACGCCGTGATCATGATCGGCGAGATCGGCGGCCCCGATGAAGCCGAGGCGGCTCAGTGGTGCAAGGCGAACATGAAGAAACCGGTGGTCGGTTTTATCGCCGGCGTGACTGCCCCTCCGGGCAAGCGCATGGGCCATGCCGGCGCGCTCATCTCCGGCGGCGCCGACACCGCCGATGCCAAGCTCGCCATCATGGAGGCTTGCGGCTTCAAGGTGACCCGCAACCCCTCAGAGATGGGCAAGCTGCTCAAGGCCCAGCTCAAGTAAGCGGTTCCACGAACCCTCCGGGGCGCGATTACGCCCTAAGCTGACCGCACTGCGACCCGACCCGGCTCGGCCCTGAGCGGGCGCTGTGTCATCCGCGGAGGGTATGAGCATGGAGCTTTTCAACAATCCCGAGTTCTGGGTCGGCCTGATCAAGATCATCTGGATCAACATCATCCTCTCGGGAGACAACGCCGTGGTGATTGCCCTGGCCGCGCGTTCTCTACCGGCTGAGCAACAAAGAAAGGCCATCCTTTTTGGCTCCGGTGCAGCGGTAGTCTTGCGCATAGGCCTGACGGTGGTGGCAGCCAAGCTGCTGGAGTTGCCCTATCTGCAGATCGTCGGCGGCATTTTGTTGCTTTGGATCGGTGCGCAGCTGCTGCATGAGGACGACGAGGACGCAGGCGAGGATGCCGAGAAGGCCGGCCTCTGGGTGGCCATACGCACCATCCTGGTCGCCGACCTAGTGATGAGCCTGGACAATGTGATTGCGGTGGCTGCCGCCGCCAAGGGCAGCCTTACCTTACTGATGCTGGGCCTGGCGATCAGCATCCCGCTGGTTATTTTTGGCAGCAAGCTGATGATCGGACTGATGAACCGCTTTCCGGTCATCATCCTCCTGGGCGCGGCACTGGTGGGCTGGGTGGGCGGTGAGACCATCGCCAGCGATATCATCCTGCACGACTGGGTTGAGGGCCAGCCGTGGCTGCACTGCCTGCTGCCCGCCTTGGGCACCGGGCTGGTCCTGATCGTCGGTAAACTGACGGCTTTGCGAGCTGCCTCCGCGCAGGAACCCAAACCTCAATAAATGTTCTTCACCTCGGCGACTTTGTAAACGCAAATCGCTGACTTACGATCAGGCTCCCTGATTGTCGGGAGTTGTCATGACCAAGATTTCCAAAGGATTCACGCTCATCGAATTGATGATCGTGATCGCCATCATCGGCCTACTGGCCTCCCTGGGCTTGCCCATGTACCAGGACTACACCCTGCGGGCCAAACTCACCGAGGCCATTCTGGTGGCGACACCGGCCAAGACCGCCGTCACCGAGGCGGCGCAAGTGGCCAGCGCCATGCCCGCAACCCTGACGCTGGACCCGCAAAGCTCAGACATGATCGATTCGGTCGCCTATGTTCGCGACACCACCAACCCTGCCGTCGGCGTAATCACCGTCAGGATCAAACAGGCGCAGCCGCGCATCGGGGGCAAAACCCTAGATCTCAAAGGCACTTTGAATGCCAGCGGTCAGATCAGCTGGGTCTGCGGCCCGGGCGCTGCTAACGGGATCGAGGCCAAATACCTGCCGGCCAGCTGCAAGGGCAGTTGAGTCTGAGGAGCCCGACCGTACCGCAGCGGGTCAACTCCAAGCTCAGCCCGAGCCGATAGGCGACGGGCCTACGCAGGCGTAGGCCACCAGCTCAATGCGCATGCCCGGCACAGCCAGCGCCACCACCGCCACCGAGGAACGGTTGGGATAGGGCGCCTGGAAATAGTCTCGATAGACTGCATCAACGGCCGGCATGTCGGCGATGTCGGTGAGATAGATCAGTACCTGCGCGACATCGCGTAGGCTGCCCCCCGCGGCCTCAAGCGCCGTCCTGAGGTTCTCAAGCGTCAGTCGCGTCTGCGCCTCGATCGTGCCAGTATCGATACGGCCATCAGCCAAAACCGGTCCGTGCGCTGTAAAGACGATGCCACCAGCACGCACGGCCCAGCTGAAGGGCTGTGACAAGGCAGGAAGGCCGGTTTCAATAAGCTGCTTCATGACCGGAGCTGATTCAGATGCTCAGCCCCCCGAGCGACTTGCCGCCATCGACGAACAAAGTCTGACCGGTGATGAAACGCGTCTGGGGCGAAGCCAGAAAGGCAATCGCATCGGCAATCATGTCGGGGCTGGCCGCCTTGCCACCGGGTTCGAGCTGCTCCCAGGCGGCAAACATTTCGGGCGGAGCCGAGCGTGTCATCGGCGTATCGGTAAAGCCCGGCGCCACCGAATTGACCGCAATCTGTCGCGGCCGCAACTCCATGGCCATGGCCCGGGTCAATCCAATGACGGCCGCCTTGGAGGCGACATAGTGGGCAAAGCGGGTGCCCCCGAGAGCGCCGCGCGAAGAAATCGTGACGATGTGGCCGCCCGCCTGCATGCGCCGCGCCGCCTCCTGTGCGAGAATGAAGGTGCCGATGACATTGACCTCGAGCATCTGCCGAAAGGCCTCCTCCCCCAGCTCCAGCAGCGGCGCATCGTTGTAGATGCCGGCCGCGCAGACCATGGCGTCGATGCGTGGCTGCTTGTCCAGCGCGGCCACCACCGACGCGCGATCACAGACATCGCCCACCGCCGTCACGATATCCAGACCGCCCGAGCGCAGCACATCGACCGCGGCCTCCAGACGGTCGGCCTGCCGGTCCATGGCCACGACCCGAAAACCGTCGCGTGCCAGACGGGCTACGGCGGCCAGGCCGATGCCCTGGGCGGCACCGGTGACAAACGCGAGCCTGTCGGCCCCGCTACTTGTATCCAAAGGCATGGGGAAGGGCCAGAATGATCTGCGGGTAAACCGTCAACAGGAGCAGCAGCACGCCCAAGGTCAGCACAAAGGGCCAGACCTCGCGGATGATGTCCATCAGCGGCACGCGGGTCAGCGAGGACATGACAAACAATAAAAGCCCGTAGGGTGGGGTGATCAGCCCAATCATGAAATTGAGCGTGACCACGATACCGAAGTAGGTGACATCAATGCCCAGCGCCCGCACGCTGGGCATGAGCAGCGGCACGAACACCAGCATCATCACCTAGCCATCGAGAAAGCAGCCAAGAATCAGAAAGAAGACATTGACCACCAGCATGAACTGCAGCTGCGTCAACTCCATGGTGGAAATCAGCGCCACCAGACTAGCCGCCAGCTTTTCGTTGGTAATGGCGTAATTGAGGATAAAGGCGCTGGCAATCAGCAGCATGGTGGTGGCGGTCTGCCCGCTCGATTCACGCAGGATCTCACGCAGGGTGCTCATCTTGATCTTGCGGTAAAGCACCGTACCGAGAATCAGCGCCCACAGGGCCGCCACCGCCGCCGACTCGGTAGGTGAAAACACCCCGGACCAGATACCGCCGAGCAAGACCACCGGCAAGGTCAGCGAAGGCATGGCGCGCACCATCACCCGGGGCAGGTCGCCCGCCGGCACCGACTCGGCCTGACCGATACCGCGCCGCTTGGCAATCAGCCAGATCGCCACCATCAAGGCCAGCCCCATCAGGACCCCCGGAACGATGCCGGCCAGAAAGAGGGCGCCAATGGAGGCGCCGGAAATCAGGGCATAGATAACCAGCGGAATCGAAGGCGGGATGATGGGCGCGATGGTGGCCGACGCCGCAGTGATGGCGCAGGCCAGACCACCGGGGTACTTGCCCACCTCCCGCATCATGCGGGTGGCCACCAGGCCCGGGCCGGCTGCATCCGTGACGGCGCTGCCGCTCATGCTGGAGAAAATCATGCTCACCAGAACGGTCACATGGCCCATGCCGCCCTTGAACCGACCCACCAGCGCATGGGCGGCCGCCCACAGGCGCTCGCTGATGGAGGCCGCGTTCATCACATTAGCGGCCAGGATGAACATCGGGATGGCCACCAGCACATACATGGTGGTCATCTGCCCCATCACCTGGCCCACCAGCAAGCCAATGTCCTGACGACTCATGAAGAGGTAGGAGCAGCCGCCGGCGAACATGACCAAAGCCAGGGGCAGGCGCATCACCGCCCCAAAGACAATGACGGCCAAGAGGACCGACAGCGCGGCGTTCACTTCGTTTCTGCCTCGGTACCACCGCCCCAGCGCCGCAGCTCGTCGTGCCAATCGCGCCCGAGCAGGCGACGCATGCTCAGCAGTAGGCGCAGCACGATGACCGCAAAGAACACGGGGAAGATGGCGTAAACGAAATCGAGCCGAAGACCCAGCATGTCGGTTCGCTCCCGCCAGAGAAACAAGGTGTAATCCACCAGGCCGGGCAAGGCGGCGAGCATCAACAGCACAAACAGCGCCGAGACCAGCAACAGCATCGCCCGCTGAGCCTGCGGCCGGACATTGATGAAGATGACATCAAAGGAAATATGCGCGGACCAACGCAAATTAAAGGCGGCAGTCCAGAGCACCGACCAGACCATCAGCACCGTCACCGCCTCATCGACCCAGCTGATCGGTCGATTGAACAGATAGCGCATGGCCACGCCATAAATGAACAGGACAAATACCGTGCCCAGGCTCAGCATGGAGATGGATGCCGAGGCCCGCCCCAGAGCGGCCCACAGGCCCTTGTGCGCAGCTCCGCTCATGCGGCGAATACCAGCAAGGTCGGCCGACGCTGAGGTGTCATTGGGAGTGCCTGACAAAATCGGGCCGCCCACGCGGCACGGCCCATAAGTCCATGGAATTTATTTGATCGCCTGAATTCGTGCCATCAGGCCCGGCTTCCACTTGCCCGTCATGCCCGCGGCCTCGTATTCCTTGAACACAGCAGCGCGGAAGGCGCTGGCATCGGGTTCACTGATGCGGATATTGGCCGCCCTGAATGTCTCGATGGCCGCCCTCTCGTCGGCCAGCGTTTTGGCGATCTGCATGTCCGCTGCTTCACGGGCGGCCGCATACAACTCCGCTTGCTGCGCCGGCGTGAGTTTGTCAAAAGCCGGCTTGGCGATCGCGATGAAGACGGGCTGCGCCAGATGGCGCGTGAGCACCACCTGCTTGGTGACCTCATGGAACTTCCAGTCGCGCGTCATATTGGTCGGGTTGTCCTGCCCGTCGATCTGACCGGTCTTGAGGGCCAGGTACACCTCGGTAATCGGCATGGAGACTGGCGTGGTGCCCAGCGCCTTGGCCAGCACCTGGAACGAGGCGCCCGGCGGCATACGCATCTTGGTGCCCGCCAGGTCGGTGGGTTTTTCGATTCTTTTGTCGTTGCTCAGGTTGACGGTCCGCGTGCCCAGATAGCCCGTCTCCAGAATGACCAGCCCCATCTTGCTGGACACCTCGCGGTAGTACTCCTTGCCCACATCGCTGCGGAAGGTCTTGATCAAGTGATCGGCATCACGAAACAGGTAGGCTGCGCTCATCACGCCATACTCGGGCAGTTGCGCATCGATCTCGAAGGTCACCGGGCTGGCCATCTCCAGATTGCCGCGCTGCATGGCCGGCAGTTCGGTGCCCTGTCTGAAGAGCGAACTGGCGGTGTGCACCGACACCTTGATGGCGCCGGGAAACTTGGCCTCCATGCGGGCCTTGATCATGCGAAATGCGTCCGACAAGGGCGAGTTGTCGGGCGCAGCGGTAGAGATGCGGATCTCGGTCTGGGCCAGTGTGGGAAGGGGCGCCACCAGGGCCGCCGCAGCGGTGGCCAGGGCAATCAAGGCTTTTTTCATCAGGATCTCCTCAGGGTTTTTTAGGGTCAAGAAATGCGGGCGGCCCGGCTGACTCAGCGCGAAGCCTCGATGGTGACCGACAGCCGACCGATGCCTTCGATCTCGGCATCAACCCGGTCACCCACGCTCAAAAAAGTTTTCTTCGGTGCGCCCACACCGGCGGGCGTGCCGGTCAACAGCACATCGCCAGGGTCCAGGGTCATGATGCGCGAGGCGGTGGCGATCTGCTCGGCAATCGAAAAAATCATCTGGCTTGAGCGGCCGTCCTGCTTGATCTGCCCATTGACCCACAGCTTCAGGCCGATGTCTTGCGGGTTGGCGATGGGGCTGGCCGGCACCAGTCGCGGCCCGAGCGGACAGCAAGTGTCATTGGCCTTGCCGGCCACCCAATCGAGCTTGTAAAAAGTCTCGGGGGCGCGGTTGTGGTCACGCGCTGAAAAATCAATGGCCACCGTGTAGGCCGCCACATGGCTCAAGGCGTCCTGCACCGAGACATTGCGCGCCGTCTTGCCGATCACGGCTGCCAGCTCGATCTCCCAGTCAAAGGCCTTGGTGCCAATGGGCATGTGCACGGTGGCGCCCGGACCGACCACCGCATTGCGCGGCGGCTTCATGAAGAAGAACAGGCGCTGGTCTTCCTTTTTGGCATCCGGCATGCCCATCTCGGCCAGGTGGTCAAAGTAGTTGGCGCCCGCGCACAAAACCTTGCCCGGATACTGAAGCGGCGCGAGCACCCGCACTTGATCGGGCGCCCAGCCAGCGCCCGGAGCGCAAGCGGCGGCCAATGCCGGAAGCTTGCGCTCGTGATCAGCCCAGTGCTCGAACAGGCCCACGACGCTGGCCGAGGGGAGGCCCAGATCGCGCAGCGGGACATAACGGCCCTGGACCTCGAGACAGGCCACCGCAAGGCCCAGATGTTCAACCGTTACCAGCGCGTAAGTCATGGAGGGAGGTGACAAAAAAGGAGAAAAAAGGAGGATATCGAGGACCATTCCGTTGCCACAAAATCTGGCTGTCAACATATATTAGGATTGACGATATAAATTATTTGTGCTGTCATAGAATCCTGTGCATTCCACCCAGCCCCCGCACCCCGCGTCTTTCCTGCTGCCCATGGCCCTGCACACTGCCGAATTCGACGAGCCCAAAACACTGGCGCGCCAGGCGCACAACCTGCTTCGGCACGACATCCTCAGCGGTGGACTGCAACCCGGCGAGCGCCTGCGCACCCGCGAGCTGCAGCACCGCTACGGCCTGGGCCTGAGCCCGCTGCGCGAGTCGCTGCAGCGCCTCTCCGCCGAAGGCCTGGTGGTGATGGACGAGCAGCGCGGCTTTTCGGTGGCGCCTGTCTCGCGCGCCGAACTCAAGGACCTGACCCTGGCCCGCACCGCACTCGAATCGGCCATGCTGCCGATGGCCATTGCCCAGGGCGATGCCGACTGGGAGGCCCTGATCGTGGCAGCCTTTCACCGCCTCAGCCGGACACCCTTGCCCACCGGGCCCGACATGAAAGAGGCCGCCCGCCTCTGGGAGACGCGTCACCGCGCTTTTCATGAAGCGCTGGTAGCCGGGTGCGGATCACCCTGGCTGATGCGTCTGCACGAGCAAATGGTCGATCAGACCGAGCGTTACCGGATGATCCGCTTGCAGCACCTGAGCAAGCGAAAGCCGGCAGCCCGCGATGTACAGGCCGAGCATCAGGCGCTGATGGAATCGGTTCTGGCGCGCGAGACCCCCAAGGCGATGAGGTTGATGGTGGCCCATCTGCAGGAAACCTACGAGGCGACGGCCAAGTGGCTACCGCAGGAGGACGCATGATCATCCGGTCAGCCTATCTCGAAGGCACGGTCGCATCGGCCGAGCGCGAAGCCTTCGATGCACACATGAGCGGGCCGGTCCTGGCCGCCATTGCCACCTATCCCGGCCTGCGTCAGGTGCGACTGCGCAAGCTCGCGCTGGCCGATGCGGGCGCCCCGCCGATCTACATGGTGTTCGACCTTTACTTCGACAGCTTACAGGCCATGGACGCGGCCCTGGCCAGCCCCACTCGGCAGGCGGTGCGTGATCTCATTGCCCAGGGCATGACCCCCTTCCAGGGCCGGGTCTATCACTTGGTGTTCAGCGAAGAAGGCGGTTTGCTCGCTAGCCCGGCATGAGCACGCTGATCACCGGCGCCGGTCTGATCGGCTGCCAGACCGCCGCCCTGTTGGCGGCCCGGGGCGAGAAAGTGGTCTTGCTGGACAAGGCACCGCAAGCGCAGCACATCGCCTCGGTCCTGCCCCTGGAGGCGGTGCGGATCGAGACCGGCGACATCAGCGATCGCCGGGCTCTGATCGCCACCCTCGAGCGCCATGAGGTGCAGCAGGTGGTGCACACCGCCGCCGCGCTGAGCATGGCCATACGGCGCGAGCCAGCGCTAGCCGCAGATGTCAATTTCATGGGCACCGTCCATGTGCTGGAGGCCGCGCGCCTGCTGGGCCTGCGGCGCGTGGTGTGTGCATCGTCCACCACGGTCTATTACCCGATCTTCCAGCGCGCGCCGACCGCCCCGCTGAACGAGGACTTTGCCTTCCATACAGTGAGCGAACGGCCGAGCAGACTATATGCCGCCAGCAAGCTCGCCGGTGAGTTTTTTGCGCAGCACTATGCGCAGACCTTCGACCTGAGCATCGCGGTGCTGCGCTACAGCGCGGTGCTTGGCCTGTGGGCCGGCCCCAACCACTCCGTACCCGGCCGCCTGATGGCTCAACTGCTTGGTCAGGGCGCGGGTGAGGGACCGGTGCACATCAGCGACCCCCTGCTGATGTGGCGCGGCGGCGAAGACTTCATTGACGCGCGCGAAGTTGCGCGCGCCAATGTGGCCGCCCTCGATGCGCCGGCCCTGCCCTCCTGCGTATACACCATCGCCAGCGGCCGCATGGCCCGTTTTGACGACTTTATCGAGGCGGCGCGGCAACTGCAACCCGGCCGGCCGATCGGCCACGCCCCCCTGCCCGAGACCGGCTTTGCCGGCTTCGCCCACCCCCGCGACCTGCCCTTTGACATCAGCCGTGCCAAGGCCGAGCTTGACTTTGAAGCACAGCATGACCTGCTGGAGTCGCTGCGGACGGCGCAGCGGTGGGTGAGGACTTGAGACGCAGTGCGTCTGCGGCCTCAGGGTGCCGATAGCAGCGCCAGGCTCGCCCGCACCCGCTGCGCACTCACATCCACCAGACACCGCGTGTGCCCCAGCGGGCATTCGCGCTCAAAGCAGGGCGCGCAATCGAGCGGGGGCTGATAGCTGGCATCGCGCTTGAGCCAGATCACTTGGGCCCGATCGCTCAAGGGTGGGGTGTGCTCGGGGCTGGAGGAGCCAAACACCGCCACCTGCGCCACGCCCAGACCGGCGGCCACATGCATCAGGCCCGAGTCGTTGCTGACCACCGCACGGGCCGAGGCGATCAGGCCGATGGCCTCATGCAGCGAGGTCTGGCCGGCCAGGTTGCGCACCCGGGGCGCTGCTGCCACGATCTCCTCGCACAAGGCCCGCTCCTTGGCCGAACCGAGCACGAGCACCGGCGCATCGACCAAGGCCGCGAGGGCCGCGAAATGCCGCGACGGCCAGCGTTTGGCTGGCCCGTATTCAGCACCGGGCGCAAAGACCAGATAGTCGCCCGCGCTCAGCCCCTGCTGCGCCAAGATGCGCTCCTGCTCAGCCACGGGCCAGCGCAGCTGCGGCCGGTCCTGGGCCCCATCCGGCTCACCGCTTAAAGCTGAATACAGCGCCACCATAGGCGGCCGCTTGGCCTTGGGCGGATTCTTCAGCCGATGCGTGAGCAGGCCCACCCGCGCCTCGCCGAGGTAGCCGACCCGTTGGGGTATGCCGGCCCACAGAGGCACCAGCGCACTTTTGAGTGAATTGGGCAAGACATAGGCCGTCTCAAAGCGGCCCTGCAACTGCCGTGCAATCTGCCGCCGGGCGCGCCACTGCAAGCCGCCATGCGCAAAAGGCACCTCAATGATCTCGGTCACCTGAGGCATGGCCCGGTACACCGGCGCCACCCAGGGCAGGGCGGCCACGCTCAGGCGCTCACCGCGCGCATGCAGGCGGCGCAGCAGCGGCTCGGTCATGACCGCATCACCGATCCACTGCGGGGCGATGATGAGCGAGGCGCTCATGACATTGGAGCGGCTGGCAAACCAACGCAGCCGGCTCAATGCCCAGCGTGAAAATGCTCGCCGTCCTTGAGTTGGTAGACCGTGCCGCAGTAAGGGCAGCGGGCCGAGCCGGTTTCGGCAACATTCAGATAGACGCGCGGATGGCCGCTCCACAGCGCCATGGCCGGATTGGGGCAGAACACGCCGCCCTGGGCATTGAGGTCGCTGGCCAACAACTCCACCACCCGCCCTTGTTCCTTGACTTGCATGAGGATGCCCCCGCCTTAAGTTGAGTCTGCGGCGATGCTCAGACCGGGGTCAGCCAGGCCGCGTACTTGGGATTGCGGCCACCCACGATGTCGAAGAATGCCGCCTGAATTTTCTCGGTGATCGGTCCACGGCTGCCCGCGCCGATCTGCACGCGGTCGAGCTCGCGGATGGGCGTGACCTCGGCAGCGGTACCGGTAAAAAAAGCCTCGTCGCAAATGTAGATTTCATCGCGGGTGATGCGCTTTTGCACCAACTCGATGCCCAGATCTTTGCAGATATGAAAGATGGTGTTGCGGGTGATGCCGTTGAGCGCACCGGCTGACAGATCGGGGGTGTAAACCACGCCGTCCTTGATGACGAAAATGTTTTCGCCCGCCCCTTCGCTAACAAAACCCGAGGCATCCAGCAGCAAGGCCTCGTCATAGCCCTCATCCAGAGCCTCCATATTGGCCAGAATGGAATTGGTGTAATTGCTCACCGCCTTGGCCTGGGTCATGGTGATGTTGACATGATGACGGGTGTAGCTGGAGGTCTTGACCCGAATGCCGCGCTTGAGCCCCTCCTCACCGAGGTAAGCGCCCCAGGCCCAGGCCGCCACCATGATGTGGATTTTGTTGCCCTTGGGCGAGACGCCCAGCTTTTGCGAACCGATCCAGGTCAGGGGACGCAGGTAGCAGCTCTCGAGTTTGTTTTCACGCACCACATCGACTTGCGCCTGCATCACCGCTTCAAGGCTGAAGGGGATGTTCATGCGCAGGATCTTGGCGCTGTTGAACAGACGCTGGGTGTGCTCCTTGAGGCGGTAAATCGCCGTGCCCTGGGAGGTCTTGTAGGCGCGCACGCCTTCAAAGGCGCCGCAGCCGTAGTGCAGGGTGTGCGAAAGCACATGGATCTTGGCATCGCGCCACTCGACCATCTGGCCATCCATCCAGATTTTGCCGTCGCGGTCGTCCATAGGGGCTGGAAGGGTAGCCATGAGTGATGTCCTTTTTTGCTGTCGAATATTGGGTTGGCAGCGCCTATGCGAGGGCGCCGCCGGATCGAGCATTTTAGGGGTGCGGGTGGGGGCCCACGGACACGGGGCCGGTGTTGCGCGGGGTGCAGTTGGGGAGAGGGCAGGGCGCCCTAGGCGCTCAAGGCTTTGATCTGGTCCACTGAGTAGCCCAGTTCGGTCAAGATCGCCTGATTGTGCTCACCCAGTCGCGGCGGCGATAAGCGCAAGCCCGGCCTGCGCCCGTCCAGCGTGATCGGCAGCAGAGCCGTCAGCGTATCTCGGCCGTCTGGCAACTGCATGGGCGCCAGGCCGCCGGTGGCCAGGAGATGCGGATCCTGCAGCAAATCCTGCGGCCGGGTGATGGGCGCGAAGGGCAGGCCCCGGGACTCGAAGATGCGGCCGAGTTCGGCCGCAGAAAAGTCGGCCAGGCGCTGGCGCAGCACGGGCATCAACCAATCACGCTGTCGCACCCTGTCGTTATTGCTGGCTAAGCGCGCGTCGGCCTGGAGGTCGGCAAAGTCAAACGCCTCGCAAAAACTTTTCCAGGCGCTGTCGGTGACCACCGCCAGAAAAATCTGCTCTTCAGCCCGGACCTTAAAGACATCGTAAATTCCCCAGGCCGGGATGCGGGCCGGCATGGGGGCGGCCGGCTGACCCGTCACGGCGTACTGCATGATGTGCTGCGCCACCAGCAGCACATTGTTCTCAAAGAGCGCGCTCTGCACCTCCTGGCCCAGGCCCGTCCGCTGGCGATCGGCCAAGGCCGCCATGGCCCCCATGGCGCCGAACATGCCGCCCATGATGTCGTTGATGCTGGTGCCGGCGCGCAGCGGATCCCCGGGCCGGCCGGTCATGTAGGCCAGACCGCCCATCATCTGCACCACTTCATCCAGCGCCGTGCGATGTTCATAGGGGCCGGGCAGGAAACCTTTGAGGCTGACATAAATCAGCCTCGGGTTGAGCCGCTTCAAACGGGCATAGTCCAGGCCCAGCTTGTCCATAGTGCCAGGCTTGAAGTTTTCAATCAGGATGTCGGCACCGGTGACCAGACGCAACACCGCCTCGATCCCGGCCTGACTTTGCAGATCGAGCGCCAGGCTTTTCTTGTTGCGGTTGAACATCGCAAAAAAACCGGCCCCCGAACCCAGCAGGTAGCGCGTGGCATCGCCCTTGCGACCCTGGCCGATGGCTTCGACCTTGATGACCTCGGCGCCCAGGTCAGCCAACATCATGCCGCAGGTCGGCCCCATCACCATGTGGGTGAACTCAAGAACCCGCAAGCCAGCATAGGGCAGGGGGGATTGACTCATACAGAGGCGGCGTCCGGCTTTTGGGCCGCCGTGGCTTCAGCGTTGTCGAGCTCGGGCGGCGGTCTGTGCATGATGTGGCTTCGAAGGCGACCCGCCTCGAAGGTGCATTCGACCCAGGACTGGCTCGGGTCGGTCCAGCGGAACACCTCCGGCTGCGCGTCGCGCTCAGTTTGCAACTGCCCGAGCGAACGCGTCATAGCGATCACATGCATCAGCGTCATCCCCGGCTTGAGCTTGGCGTTGAGCATCACTGCGCTATCGAGGTAGCCGACCGGGCGCTGCGCAGCGCGGCGCAAGACATGCATCAGGCGGGTAAAGTGCAGCAGCACCCACATCACGAGCAGGCCACCGGCCGTGGCCAGGCCCATCCAACCGTAATAGCGGTAGCCCAAAATCAGCACCGTCAGGGCCAGGGCCGGAACCACAATGCGTTGCAAGCTCATGGCGCGATTGTCGCAGTGCCGCCCAAGAGTATCCTCTACGCCGCAATCCCCCATGAGCAACGCCCGACTCCAGCAAGCGATCACCGCCGTATTGGCGGCCCTGGCCGTAGGCTGGGCCTTGTACTGGCTGGGACAGGAGGGCCAGCGATCCCTGGCGCTGTGGGCGGCACTGGTTCCGTTGGTGCACGCGCCCTTTCTGGCCCTGGAGCTGATCTGGGCGGGCTGTGCGGCCCGTCAGGGGCCGGCCCGGCTGGAAAAAGGCGGGCCGGCAAACGCGACCGAACCCCTGCCGAGCCTGGGACAGTGGGTCCGTGCCTGGGCGCGAGAGACGGTCGAAGGGATTCGGGTGTTTGGCTGGCAACAACCCTGGGCCCACCAGTGGCAGGCCGATCATCTGCCCGGGGAGGGCCGGCGTGGCGTGTTGCTGGTGCATGGTTATCTGTGCAACCGCGGCTTCTGGAACCCCTGGATGCGACGCCTGGCCCAGGCAGGCATTCCCTTCGTCGCCGTCTCTTTGGGCCCGCCCCGCGCCGGCCTTGATGAGCAGATGCGCGGCCTCGATGCCGCCTGGCAGCGCCTGAAGGCAAGCACCGGCATGACGCCGCTGATGGTCGGGCACAGTATGGGCGGTCTGTTGATCCGTCGCTGGCTGTCGATGCAGCCCACTGACTTTGCCGTGCAGCAAGAAGTGATCACCCTGGGCTCGCCCCACCACGGCACCGCCCTGGCCCGCCTGGGACGGTCACAAGCGGCCCGGCAGATGCGTGTGCAAAGCCCGCTCCTGCAAGAGATCATGCGCTGTGAAACCGAAAGTCGCCTGCAACGATTCACCTGTTACTGGAGCGTCTGCGACAATGTGGTGTTCCCGGCCAGCCACGCCACCCTGAGTGGGGCGCGCAATATCCATGTGCCGGCCAGAGCGCATATCGATCTGAGCCGATCCCCCCAGGTTCTCGCCGATGTACTGGCCCGCCTCGGCGGCGAAGGGTGTCCGGGCAAGTCAGCGCAGCGCGCGCAAGTCTAGGCCGTTGAAGGCGTCTGGCGGGCAAACACCCGAGTGCCGACCAGAACGCCCGCAAGCAGCAAGGCGATGCCGATCCAGGTCCAAAAATCGGGCCAATCGCCTCGATGAAGGAAGCCGTAGCACAAGGCAGCCAGCGTCTCGAAGACGATCAGCTGACCGGCCAATGAAGTGGGCAAGAGTCGGCTGGCCCGATTCCAGCACAGGGTGCCCAGCCAGGAGGCCAGCAACCCAATGGCCAGCATCAAACCGGCATAGGTCCAGGGTCGCGGGCCCCATGGGGCCTCGCCCGTCCAGGCGCCGGTCACCGTCATGTAGATCCCCAGGCCCAGGGCCGCCAGCGGTAAGGTGGTCACACCCTGGGCGGTGGCCCAGGTGCCCGAGCCCACCTGCGGATGGCGCTTGACCCAATCTGCATTGCGAATCGGATACCAGGTCCAGCACACGAGCGCAGCCAGGGCCAGAAGCAAGCCGCCCAGCCACTCGGTGGGGCCCGATGCGGCGTCGCCGCCGCGCTGCAGCTCGGAACCATTGACACAGGCAATACCGGCCACCATCAGCATCAGCGGTGCAAGCAGGCGCCGCCACGCGATTTCGCGCTGCGAGAGGTTGGCACAAATCGCAATGACCACCGGCAGGGTTCCGATGATCATGGTGGGCACCGGTACACCGGCGCTTTGAATCGCCCAGGACAAAGCCAGGTAATAGAGCACATTGCCCACCGCAGCCAATTTGAGTGCCTCGATCCAGTCGGCGCGACTCAAGCGCGCCAGCGCCGACCGGTCCCGCCAGGCCAGGGGCAGAGCCACCAGGCCAAACGCGAGATAACGGCCAAAGGTGAGCATGGCCGGCGAATAGTCGGGCAGCAGCACCGGCGCCACAAACACCAGCCCCCAGGCCAGTCCGGCCGCCAGAGCAAAAGCAATACCCGCACCGAGCCGGGGCCGATCCATGACAACCCCTTCCAAGCTAGAGGTCGCGCACGACTTCAATCACCTGCTCGATACGATCGACCGCATGCAGGCTCAAGCCCTCAATGGGCTTCTTGGGGGCATTGGCCTTGGGTACCACCGCCACCGAAAAACCCAGTTTGGCCGCTTCCTTCAATCGCTCCTGCCCGCGCGGGGCAGGCCGAACCTCGCCGGCCAAACCGACCTCGCCAAAGGCGAGAAAGCCTTTGGGTAAAGGCCGTCCGCGCAAGCTCGAAGTGATGGCCAGCAGCACCGCCAGATCGGCGGCCGGCTCACCAATGCGCACACCGCCGACGGCGTTGACAAACACATCCTGATCCATGCAGGCCACGCCCGCATGTCGGTGCAGCACCGCCAGGAGCATGGCCAGACGATCCCGATCCAGGCCCACCGACAGGCGACGGGGACTGGGTCCACCCGAGTCGACCAGGGCCTGGATTTCCACCAGCAGCGGCCGGGTGCCCTCCAGCGTCACCATGACACAACTCCCGGGCACGGGCGCTGCGTGTTGCGACAGAAAGATCGCGCTGGGATTGCTCACACCCCTGAGCCCTCTCTCGGTCATCGCAAACACACCAATTTCATTGACCGCACCGAAGCGGTTCTTGATGGCGCGCACCAGGCGAAAGCTCGAGTGGGTGTCGCCCTCGAAGTACAGCACCGTGTCAACCATGTGCTCCAGCACGCGCGGGCCCGCCAAAGCACCTTCCTTGGTCACATGGCCGACCATCACGATGGTCACGCCCTCGGTCTTGGCGGCGCGGGTCAGGTGGGCGGCGCATTCGCGCACCTGCGCCACCGAGCCGGGCGCGCTGGTGAGCTGGCCCGAATAGACCGTCTGTATGGAGTCGATCACCGCCACATCGGGCTGCTCGGCCTGCAGGGTGGCCAGCATGCGTTCGAGCTCGGTTTCGGCCAGCACCTGCACCAGCGATCCCTCCAGGCCCAAGCGTCGGGCCCGCAGCGCCACTTGCGCGCCGCTTTCCTCGCCGGTGATGTAAAGCGTCTTGCGGCCGCGCCGATGCAGCGCGTCGAGGGCCTGCAGCAAAAGCGTAGATTTGCCGATGCCCGGATCACCGCCCATCAGCACCACGCCGCCTTCGACGATGCCACCCCCAAGCACCCGGTCGAGCTCGTCCAGGCCTGTGGGTGTGCGCTCGAAGTCGCTGGCTTCGATGCGCGACAGCGGCATCACTGGCGAGGCCGGAGCCAGGGCGGCACGCCCGGCAAAGCGGTTCTTGCCGCCCGATTCGGCCACCGTCTCGACCAGACTGTTCCAGGCCCCGCAATGCGGACACTTGCCCAGCCACTTGGCACTGGTGCCGCCGCAGTCGCTGCAGCTAAAAAGAGTCTTGTCTTTGACCATGGGGCCGAGTGTAGGGGGCGCTACCCAATGGCTGGCTCGGGCGGGTAGACTGCGGTGGTGCAACTCCTCCCTTCGACCCCATCGGCACAGCGTATCGCGGTGGTTGGCGCCGGGGCGATTGGCCTGTGGCTGGGCGTGCACTTAGGGCAGGCAGGCTGTCGCATCAGCGCGCTGGCCCGCGGCGCCACGCTGGCTGCCCTGAAGCAGCATGGCATGCGGCTGGCCTCGAGCAAGGAGCCCCTGCGGCGCGCCGATGTGCGCGCCAGCGATCGGGCCGAAGAACTGGGCGTGCAGGACCTGGTGATCCTGTCGGTCAAGGCGCCAGACCTGCCGCAGTTGGCGCCACAGATGGGCCCGCTGATCGGTCCGGACACAGTGATCATGACCGCGATGAACGGCGTGCCCTGGTGGTTCTTCGAAGGCTTCGGGGGCGAGTTGGCCGGCCAGCGCTATGAATCGATCGACCCCGGCGGCGGCATCGCTCGCGCGCTGCCCACGCGGCAGGTGATGGGTGCTGTGGTGCACGCCAGCTGCTCGGTCTCCGAGCCCGGGTTGGCGCAGCATCACTTCGGTCGGCGGCTCGTGCTGGGCGAGGCGGCTGGGGGCAGTAGCGCCCGGCTGGCTGCGCTGGGAGCCCTGCTGGATCAGGCCGGCTTGGAGACCGAGCTGTCCGAATGCATCCAGCGCGAAATCTGGTTCAAGCTGTGGGGCAATATGACGGTCAACCCGATCAGCGCCCTGACGGGTGCCACCACCGATCTGATCATGGACGACGATCTGCTGCGACAGGCCATCTCCGGGATGATGCTCGAGGCGCGCGAGATCGGCGCGCGTCTGGGCGCACCCATCACGCTCGATCCGGAGGACCGCCATGCGGTCACCCGCAAGCTCGGGCGCTTCAAGACCTCCATGCTGCAGGATGTGGAAGCGGGCAAGGCCATCGAGCTCGATGCCTTGCTGACGGTGGTGCACGAGCTGGGGCTGCGCACCGGCGTGGCCACCCCCCTGATTGATGCCCTGCTGGGCATGGCCCGTCTGCAAGCGCGCATGAAAGGCCTGTATCCCTGGCCCGGAAAGACGGCGTGAGCCAGCGCGCCTTAAGTACGACCGCCTTCCTGACACTGCTGGCAATTGCCTGCGTGATGGGGACCAACCATGTGGCTGCGCGCGTGGCCTTCAACGAGGGCACCGATGTCAGCACTGCGGTAGTGTTTCGCAGCGGCATGACAGCACTGGTGCTGGCCCTGCTGCTGCGCTGGCAAGGTCCCTCACAGTGGCCAAACCCTCGGCAGTGGCGTGTGCTCACCGGCGTGGGGCTGCTGGTGGGTTTGCAGAGCCTGAGCATCTATGCCGCCGTCGCGCGTCTGCCGGTGGCCTTGGCGCTGCTGGCCTTCAACACCTTCCCCATCTTCGTGGGTCTGTGGGGCTGGATCCTCTACCGGCAAAAGCCTGCGCGGGCCCTGCTGCTGGCCATGCCGATTCTGATCGCCGGACTGGCCCTGGCGCTGGATGTGCTGGGTGCGGCATCGGGGCTGGGGGTGCAGGGGCAATGGCAGCGCATCGGCGAGGGTCTGGCCTTTGCGATAACAGCAGCGGCGAGCTTTGCACTGGTGCTGATCCTGACGCAGCATGAGGCGGCCAGCGTCGATGCCCGGCTGCGCACCGCCTTCACCATGGCCCTGGCCTGCGCGGTGGCTGCGGCCCTGTGTCTGGCCCAGGGTCGTTGGCAACTGCCCCAATCGCACACCGGATGGGTGAGGCTGGCGCTCCTGACGGTGCTCTATGGCTCCGGCATCACCGTCTTGCTCGCGGTGCTGCCGCGCCTGGGCGTGATGGGCAATTCGCCCATCCTGAACATTGAACCCGTGGTGGCGCTGGTGCTGGCGTGGTTGGTGCTGGGGCAGACGATCGCCCCGATGCAAATAGCCGGGGGCTTGATCGTGGTGGCAGTGGTGATGGTCTTGGGCTTGCGCAAGCGCTGAACGCGCGCGGGCCAGCGCCGTCGGGGCAACCGCCCGGCTATCCTTCAGGCGAGCTCGCGCACCTCAAATCGGACACGGGGCGCGACGGCGCACATCAGCTCGTACCCGATCGTCCCGGCCGCCGAGGCCACCTCATCGACTGGCAAGAGCTGGCCACCGTCGGACTGTCCCCACAAGGTGACCTCGCTGCCCATGCCGCAGTCGGGCAGAGCCGACAGGTCTACCGTCAGCATGTCCATGCTGACGCGCCCGATCAGGCGGGTGCGCCGGCCGGCCACCAGCACCGGCGTACCGGTGGGGGCATGCCGCGGGTAGCCGTCGGCATAGCCACAGGCCACCACGCCCAGGCGCAAGGCCGACTCGGCTGTGAAGGTCGAGCCATACCCCACTGTCTGGCCCGCTTCCAGGTCTTGCACCGCAATGATTTTCGAGCGCAAACTCATACCGGGCCGAAGATCCCAGGCGCCGGCGTCGGGCGACTGAAAATCGGGTGCGCCCCCATACAGCGCAATGCCCGGTCGCACCCAGTCCGTCCGACTCTCCAGGGCTCGGGCGTGACGCAAGCTCGCCGCGCTGTTGCTCAAGGAGCGCTCGCCGGGCAGATCGGCGGTGACCTGATCGAAGATGGCCATCTGCGCATCAATACCCTTGGGGCCGTCGGCATCGCTGAAGTGGGTCATCAGCGCGATGTCCTCGACCTGGCTGAGGGCCTGCAACCGGGCCCAGGCCGAGCGGTAACGATCGGGCTTGAAGCCGAGCCGGTTCATACCGGAGTTCATTTTGAGGAACACGCGTTGCGGCTGCTGCGTCTTGTGCGCAGCCAGCATGTCAATTTGCTCGCTGCAATGAACCACATGCCACAGCCCCCAGCGCGAACAGGCCTCCAAATCGCGCGGCTCAAAACAGCCCTCCAGGAGGAGGATGGGGCCGCGCCAGCCCAGGGCGCGTACCCGCTGGGCCTCCGTCAGGTCAAGCAGAGCAAATCCGTCGGCGGCCCGAAAGGCCTCAAAAACCCGCTCGATGCCGTGGCCATAGGCGTCGGCCTTAACCACCGCCCAGACCTTGGCCTGGCCAACGGACTGGCGAATTCGGGCCAGGTTGTGCCGCAGATGCTGCGGGTCAATGATCGCTTCGATGGGACGGGGCATGGGGTCAGGAAATACAAGGGGACATGACGAGCACAGGGCGCGGCGCTGGCCTGCCTGCAAACCCGCCCAAAGGGCAGGGGAATGCACGCGATTTTGGCACTGGCGGCCGTGCTATAAACCAGCACCTCGACAACGGAACCGTTTTTTTGCACTCCGTCGACCCGGTCACGGGCGTCCGACCCGGGGTTCTTTTTTTCAGACCCCCTCCATGAAACGCGGCTTCTACACCATCATGGCAGCGCAGTTTTTCAGCTCGCTGGCCGATAACGCGCTGTTCGTCGTGGCCGTGGAGTTACTGCGATCGGGCGGAGCGCCCAAATGGCAGCCCGCAGCGCTGGTGCCGATGTTTGCCTTCTTCTATGTCGTGCTGGCTCCCTTCGTGGGCGCTTTCGCGGACTCCCGGCCCAAGGGCCAGGTGATGTTCGTCAGCAATGCGATCAAGGTGGTGGGCTGCATCGCCATGCTGTTTTCCACCCACCCCCTGCTGGCCTACGCCATCGTTGGCCTGGGTGCCGCGGCGTACTCACCGGCCAAGTACGGCATCCTGACCGAATTGCTGCCGGCCTCGCAACTGGTCAAGGCCAATGGCTGGATCGAGGGCTTGACGATCGCCTCCATCATTCTGGGCGTACTACTGGGCGGCCAGTTGGTGGGGCCCAATATTTCCAGCGCCTTGCTGGGCTTTGACATCCCGGTCTTTGACACCGGCATTGACACGGCTCCCGAGGCGGCGCTGGTGACGCTCATGGGTGTCTACGCGCTGGCTGCCTGGTTCAACACCCGCATCCCCCACACCGGCGTGGAGATGCGGCCCATGCCATCGAACCTGTTCAAGCTGCTGCCAGACTTCAGGCGCTGCAACAGCGACCTGTGGCGCGACAAGCTGGGGCAGATCTCCCTGGCCACCACCACCCTTTTCTGGGGTGTCTCGGGCAATTTGCGCTACATCGTGCTGGCCTGGGCCGCCGCCGCTCTGGGCTACAACACCACCCAGGCCTCATCGCTGGTCGGTGTGGTGGCCATAGGTACCGCGGTGGGCGCGGTGATTGCCTCCACCCGCACGCGCCTGGATCAGGCGACCAGCCTGATCTGGATGGGCATAGGCATGGGGCTGCTGGTCATCCTGATGAATTTCATCGACAAGGTCTGGGTGGCCGCCCCCTTCCTCATCTTGCTCGGTGCACTTGGCGGCTTCCTGGTGGTGCCGATGAATGCCCTGCTGCAGCACCGCGGTCACAACCTGATGGGCGCCGGCCGCTCCATCGCGGTACAAAACTTCAACGAGCAAGCCTGCATCCTGGGGCTGGGCGCCTTTTACGCCCTGTCTACCGGGCTGGGCCTGTCCGCCTTTGGCGCCATCACCGCCTTCGGCCTGGTCGTGGCCGTGGTGATGTGGTTGATCCAACGCTGGCACGCCCGCAATTTGGTGCACCACGCCGATGAAGTACAAGCGCTCCTGGCAATTGCGCGCAGCGACAAAGCCCACTGAAGAGTACGGGCCACACAATCGAAGGCTTTGAAGGCAGGAGCAACAATGACCCGGCTTTACGACTTCAGTGCACGCCGCATCGAGGGCCAGGAATGGCCGCTCAGCGAGTTAAAAGGGCAGGTGGTGCTGGTGGTCAACACCGCCAGTGCCTGCGGCTTCACGCCCCAGTTCGCCGGCTTGCAGGCGCTGCATCAGCACTATGGCGAGCGCGGCTTGACGGTCCTGGGCTTTCCCTGCAACCAGTTCGGCGGCCAGGATCCAAACGCCGAGCCGCAAATCCTGAGTTTCTGCCAGAGCAACTTTGGGGTGAGCTTCCCGATGATGAGCAAGGTTCAGGTCAATGGGCCGGGAGCGCACCCCTTGTTCCAGTGGCTCACCCGAAGCGCACCCGGCGTGCTGGGGACCGAGGCCATCAAATGGAATTTCACCAAGTTTCTGGTGGGTAAGGACGGGCAGGTGATCCGCCGCTACGGCTCTGTAGACAAGCCCGAATCTCTGCACGGCGATATCGAGGCGGCGCTGGCCGCCTGAAGACTCGGCTAGCCGCGCGCCGCTCGAGTGCCGGCAACGCAATGCTGGCACACCTGCAGGGCCAGACGATGCAGCGCCTGCCAACCATCGGCCGGCCAGTCGGGCTGCCGCAGGCCCTTGACGATGCCGTCGACCTTGTGCGCAGCCTCAAGCAAGTCCACCAGAGTGCTCATAGTCAGATGGGGCAGCACGCGCTCGAACAGTCGTTCCTTGAGGCCCCAGATACGGTTCTCCCGCAACGCCAGCGGCAAAGGCCGCCCCTGGCCGATGGCCTCCTTGACCCGCTTGAGGCTGCGGATGTCCTCGGCCAGCGCCCAGTGCACCAGTACCTCCGATTCCCCTTCGGCGCGCAGGCCCTCGATCATGCGCTGCACGCGCTGCGCCTGCCCGGCCAGCACCGCCTCCGACAGCTTGAAAACATCGTAGCGGGCCACATTGAGCACCGCCGATTCGACCTGCTCAAGACTGAGCTCGCCCGGTGGGTAAAGCAGGCCCAGCTTCTGAATTTCCTGATGCGCCGCCAAGAGGTTGCCCTCCACCCGGTCGGCGAAAAACGCCAGCGCCTGCTGACCTTGAACGCCCGAGGCGACCCGTTGGCCCTGACCGGCCAGTCTCTGGGCAATCCACTGCGGCAAGGCTGCGCGATCCACCGCATCGATCTGCAGGCAAACCGCAGACGCCTCCAGGGCGCTAAACCAGGCACTGGCACGGGTCTGCCTGTCCAGGCGGGGCAGGGTGATCAGACCGAGCACCGCCTCTTGATCCTGCAAGGCCTGCACCAAGCCAACCAGCACGGCGCCGCCCTCCTTGCCGGGCTTGCCGCTGGGGATGCGCAATTCAATCAGTTGCCGCTCGGCAAACAGACTCATCGAGCCGCAGGCCACGAGCACCGCGCCCCAGTCAAAATGCGGACCCGCAACGGTAAAGACGCTTCTTTCGGTGTAACCCTGCTCGCGGGCCGCCTTGCGCAGGGCGTCGGCAGACTCCTGCTGCAGCAGCGGTTCGTCGCCGTGCAGCACATACAGACTGCGCAAGCCGCGTGCGAGGTGGGAGGCCAGTTGAGCCGGGGCCAGCTGCATGGGCGCGATTGTAGGCAGCGCCTTAACGCACCGGTGGCGCCGGTCCGGCGTCCAGGCGGGAAACGGCAGCCAAGCGCCGCATCAACTGCTGCACCATGTCGTTGCGCATGTCGCGAGACAGGAGCGCCTCCTCCTCTTCCTTGGCCAGAACCGCCGTCTCGACAAATCCGATCTCGCGCGTGAGCAGCAGCTCCGACGACTCGATCAGCTCGCGGCCTTGCGGCGTAGACAGGCGAAAGCGCAGACGCAGACGCAAATCGAACTCACGCGCCTGCCCCGCTGCGTTGTAAGCCACGACCACCTTCTCGCGCTGCTCCGAGGCGATGTCGAGAATGACATCGGCCGATGCGCGATCGTTGGCAGCGGTTAACACCCGCAATTGCGGGTTGAACCTCAAGGCGCGGGCAATCTCGGGCCCCAAAGAGCTGCCCGGCGGCAACTGAAGATACAGTGAGCTGAAGGGAAACTGGGGCGGCTTGCGAAGCGCAAAACCGCAGCCGGCCAGG
>Ga0194133_10001268_pt1 | contig 45376 bp, 63 predicted proteins | sample TA2KigOf40mmetaG_FD_155448 | JGI IMG/M metagenome (GOLD analysis project Ga0194133, IMG submission 155448) | Freshwater microbial communities from Lake Tanganyika, Tanzania - TA2015055 Kigoma Offshore 40m | ecosystem: Environmental > Aquatic > Freshwater > Lake | place: Tanzania: Lake...
CTGCTGGCGGGCGACAGCCACGAGTCGGCCCGGTTGATCACTGATCAGCTCGAAGAGCACGTCCTGCATGGTTATCTGCCCTGTTCCTGAGAAGAGTCTGGGAAGGATTCGCACCAATGGGTGGTGCTGCAGGCGACGGGAACCCGTTCAGGTCGCGCTTGTAACAGTCGCCCCAAAACGAAGGCGGCATGCGTGAATCACCCCCCCTGAGCGGTGAAACTGCCTTCAACGGATGTGAGACCGATGAGTCAGAGCGGTGAGGGAACCCGCCCCGAGGGCCTGAAAATCCTGGTGGCAGACGATGAGGCCAACATTCGCCGCATCCTCGAAACGCGCCTGACCATGCAGGGCCACGAGGTGCTGATGGCCTGCAACGGTGCCGAGGCGCTCGAGTTGTTCCGGGGTTCCGAACCGGATCTGGTGGTGCTCGACGTGATGATGCCCGAGCTCGACGGCTTCGCCGTGGTGGAGCGGATCCGGGCCCAGTCGGAAGTGCCGATCATCCTGCTCACGGCCCTGGGCGACGTGGCGGATCGGATCACTGGGTTACAGCTGGGCGCTGACGACTACATGGTGAAGCCCTTCAGCCCCAAGGAGCTGGAAGCACGCATCCGTTGCGTGATGCGGCGGGCCAGCTCGGGGCAGGGCGCGAGTGGCGGCGGCGGTGGGACGGCCGCCAATGTTGTGGTGGTGGGAGATCTCAGCGTGGACTTCAACAGGCGCCAGGCCTTCCGCGCCGATGAACGGATCCGCCTCACCGGCATGGAATTCAATCTGCTGGAGCTGCTGATCAGTCGCTCCGGCGAACCGATCAGCCGGCTCGACATGCTCGAGAAGGTGTGGGGCTACAAGCCCGAGCGCTCCTCCGACAGCCGCGTTGTGGACGTGCACATTTCACGCTTGCGGGCCAAGCTCGAGCACGACCCAGAAAATCCAGAGCTGATCCTCACCGCCCGGGGCATGGGCTACATGTTCCAGCGGATTGCCCAAGCGGTGAAGGTGGCCTGAGGGGGGCACCCTCAGGCCCGGGGCCTCAGAACCACTCGGCCACGGCGTCTTCGCGGCTGTTCACGCGCGCTTCCGGAGTGCGGCGCTCGAATTCAAGGCGGATCGAGCGCTCCTGCTCCCCATCGGCCGCGATCGCACGGATTGGATAGAGCTGCTCGCCGTCGCGGAAGGGCACATGCACGCGGAAGGTGCCATCGGAGGAGAGAGGCACCTGCTGATCGCCGATGAACAGGCTGGCACTGGGATCGGTGGCGCCGTACACGATCAGCTCGGCATCGGCCACCAGCCAAAAGGAGCGCTGACGCACCAGACCGCTGCCGGATTCGCTGCGGCCACTGGCCCACACGCCCACGCCGGAATCGTTGAGCAGGCCCTGCTGTGCGCCCTCCAACTCATGCAGCACCTCCGACCCCACACGGCGGCTGCGGGTGCCGGCCGCCGTGGCGATTTGGTAGATCTGCTCGTGGGTCACACCGCCACCGAAGCTCACCTCAGGGGCCGCTGTTGGCAGGGGCTGATCGAGGCTGAAGGGCACGAAGGCATCGGCCACCCGCTGGCTGGGCTCGAGAGCCGGCACCTGAGCCACGGCGGAGAAGGCCAGTGAATACCAGCCGCCGTTGCGCAGGCGGAAGCCCAGCTCCACGCGGTAGTCGCGACCATCCACCGGCACCGGCAGGAACCACTCGCTGGCGTGGTTATCCACCACCAGCTCCTGCAGGGCGTGGGGGTGGGATTGATCAGCGCCAAGGCCGGTTACATCCGCCACCCGCAAACAGAGGCTGGTGGCACCCGCCTCGCGAGCTTTCTGGCGATCGACATCGCTGATGGCCCAGAAGCAGTAGGCCCACTGGGGATCACGGGGCAGGAACACCACGTGGGTGTTCACAGGGGAAGTCGCCTGGGACGGCGCGGCAGCACTGGCTGCAGGCACGGGCGCAGGCGCCTCTGGCGAGCCGAGCTTCTTGGCCGGGTCGGAACGGAGGGCCGACGGCACCAGCTTTTTCAGCCAGCTCAGCGGTCGCTTCGCCTCGGTCATCGCGTCAGCTCCTTCACATGCGGTCATGTTCGCCGTCACCGACGGCCCGGGAGCGCTCGTGTCAGCACATCCCTACCGCCCGTAGCCTGAGCGCCGTTCGGCAACCAGCCGCGGAATGAAGCTGAAACGCTCGTGGCTGGCCGGTTTGATCGGCCTTGTGGTGGTGGCCCTCTTCAGCCTCACCACCTTGGGAGGCCCCGAGGCGACCAACCCACAGCTCAAGCCAGCCCCAACGGTGCCAGCCGCCCGCCAGATCGAGGTGGGCATGCACATCAAAAACATCTACAACCTTTCCCTCAAGGACAAAACCTTCTCCGCCGATGGCTGGTTCTGGCTGATGTGGCCGGAGAGCATCCAGCAGCTGATCGAAGCGAATCAAATTCCAATCACGGAGCTCGTGGAGCTGGTGAATCAGGTGGAGAGCTACGACGCACAGCTGGAGCCCGACAGCAACGAACCCCAACGCTTGGCAGGCGGACGCTATCTGCAGCTGTTTCGCTTCTCCAGCAAGTTTTACGACGATCAGCAGAACCTGAGGCCGTTTCCCTTCGAAACATTGGAGCTGCCCATCGATCTGGAAGTGCGTCCATCGCAGTTCTCGATGGGAGCCCAAGGCATCGTGCTGGTCCCCAAACTCCGCCCCGGCGAACTGCAGGGTGATTCCGTCACCCTGAACGGCTACAGCGTTCAAGGCGTGAGCAGTTCCAGCGCCATTCACAGCTACACCACCTCCTTTGGGGAAGACGAGGTTGCCGATGCTGGCGACTACAGCATGGCCACGTTTGAGATCAGCTACCGCACCAACGGCTGGGCAGCGTTCTATCGCTTCGTATTGCCCTTGCTGGCCGTGATGGTGATCCTGCTGCTGGCGCCCAACCTGGAGGGCAATCTCAACGACCTGCGCCTGGCGATTCCTTCCACGGCCCTCCTCACCCTCGTGTTTCTCCAGGAAAGCGCCCACGCGCATTTACCGGCGCTCGATTACCTCACCTTCCTCGACAAGCTCTATCTCTTTGGTTATGTGGTTGCCACGGCTGAGTTCTGGTTGTTTGTGTGGAGCACCAATCTGATCAGCCGCGCTCCAGAAGCCGAGCACGTGCAAGTGATGCAGCGGATCAATCGGGTGGACCTGATCTATCAAATCACCACCATCGCGGGCTGTATCACCATCCTGCTGCTGGGGCGCGGCAGCACCTAACAGCCATCACTCCTCGAGCAGCTGCCGGTGAGCCTCGGCTAGGTCGCGGCGAGCGGCTTCGCTCACCGTGGGATAAGCGAGATTGAGCGATTCAAGCGTGTCGATCACGGCATCGGCCACCACGAGGCGCGTGAACCATTTGTGATCCGCCGGCACCACATACCAGGGAGAGGCCTCCGTGGCGGTATGGCGAATCATCTGCTCGTAGGCCTCCATATAGGCATCCCAATGGGCCCGCTCGCGGATATCAGCCGCTGAGAACTTCCAGTTTTTCTCGGGTTTTTCCAGCCGCTCCAGAAAACGCCGCTTCTGCTCCTGCTTCGACACGTGCAGGAAAAACTTGCGCACCACCACGCCATTGCGGCCCAGATAGTCCTCGTAATGGCGGATGTCGCGAAAGCGGTGCTGCCAGATGTCGTGCCCCACCAGCTCTGCGGGGATGGTCTGCCGTGCCAGCAGCTCCGGGTGAACACGCACCACCAGCGTTTCCTCGTAGTAGCTGCGGTTGAAGATGCCGATCCGGCCCCGCTCCGGCAGGCACTGATTGGCGCGCCAGAGGTAGTCGTGATCCAGATCGATGGCAGAGGGCGCCTTGAAGGAACTCACCTGGCAGCCCTGAGGGTTCACCCCACTCATCACATGTTTGATCGTGCCGTCCTTGCCGGCGGCATCCATGGCCTGAAACACCAGCAGCAGGGCCCAACGGTCCTGGGCGTAGAGCTTGTCTTGCAGCGCGGCCATGCGCTCCACCCCCTCAGCCAGGGCGACTTGCGCCGCCTGCTTATCGCTGATCGGGGCGTGATGGGTGCTGCCGGGATCGATCTGATGCAGTTGAAAGCCATCACCGCTGTTGATGCGGTAGTGATGGCTGAGGCGGTGCTTGGAATCAGCCACAGGCGTGGATGTGCTGATCCCAAGCTGGCGATGGGCGAACGCGATGTCAGCAGCGGCGCCACAATCGGTGGCGACCCGTGGCGACTGGAGCCGATCGATGTTCACCCTCTCCCTGCAAGGCCCACTGCAGCGTGCTGCTGCCGCCCTGGTTGTGCTCAGCGCAGGGCCCGTGGCCGCCGGCCAAAGCCTCTGGACGCTGGAGACTGGTGTTCAGGCATGCCTCGAAACCAGCAGCGCAGCAAGCTGCCGCCAAGCAGAGGCGCGGGTGAACTCGCTCAAAAGCAACCCTGCCTACGGGCGCAGCTCCCATCTCTGCAAGGAGGAGATCAGCGAGCTCGAGGCCGTGATCAAGTTGCTTCCCATGCGCGACGCCGTGCCCACTGAGGTGATGGCTTCGGTAGCCGATGTGCAGCAGGCCTGCCTGCCCTACGGCTTCTAGGAGGACGTGCCAGCCGTGCAACCGGATTTGGGTTCACCAGCGGAAAACAATCGCGCCTAGTTGTCGTCAGCTCTGCGCTGGTGACACCCGATGGCACTGCCGATGCTGCTCGCCGCCACCGCCCTTGAGGTGGGGCTCGCCTCACCGGCAACGGAGCTGCAGCCCAAGCCGCTGCTCACGCTCGAGCGCACCACCCGCCGGCTGCCGCGCACCGGTGATCCGGTGTGGGACCTGCGCCTGCAGATTCCCGGTGAACCCGACCGCCACTTCGATGCCGTGAGCGGCCGGGCCGACCGCCAGAGCGCCAATCGCGATCGCATGGGCAGCGAAGCGCCCCTGCCCATGGGCCGCTATCGCCTTGGCGCCATCGAAGCACTGGGCCGCCACGACCCCAAAGAGCTCGGCCCGATCTGGATCGGCATCGAACCTGAGTTCACCACCGGCCGGCGGGTGCTGGGCATCCACCTCGACCCCAGCGCCGGCCTCAACTGGAACAGCGGCACAGCCGGCTGCATCGGCCTGGTGCGCTCCAGCGACATGCGCCTGCTGGCGGAGTTGGTGCGCCGCAGCGGGGCCGACACGCTGGTTGTGGCGCAATAGCGCCAGCGTTGCTAGGGATGAGATACCGCCGAGGTGACAGCGCGGCCACCAGCGCTCCACTGCTCCAAGCCGGCGGCAATGGGCACCTCACTGAGATGCACCATTCCTCACACCCCCCGCCCCGGCGCAAGCCGGGGCTTTTCGCTGGGGCCATCCATCAGGCGGAGAATGCGCTCCACACCGCCTTGGGCTTGATTCCGGATGTTCGCCAGCTCCGAGACACTTCTGAATGCGCCTTGGTGGCGTTACGCCACCAAGGCGTTTGATGCCGAGCGCCAGATCGATACCGCCACCTGGGCCAGCCTCGAGCAAGCGCTGGTGCTCACAGCCTCCAGCTATGGCCTGCAGCCCTGGAAGTTTCTGGTGATCACCGATGCGGCCATCCGCGCCGAACTGCGGCCCCATTCCTGGAACCAGAGCCAGATCACCGATTGCTCCCACCTGGTGGTGCTGCTGAAGAAGCGCACGATCACCGCCGCCGATGCCGACCGCCTGATCCACACCATCGCCACCACGCGCGGCATCGACACCAGCGTGCTGGATGGCTACCGCCAGATGATCCAGGTGGATCTGATCGATGGTCCCCGCAGCCAAATCATCCAGCAGTGGGCTGCCAACCAGGTGTACATCGCCCTGGGCAACCTGCTCACCAGCGCAGCCCTGCTGGGTGTGGACACCTGCGCCATCGAGGGATTCAGCCCCGCCGATTACGACAGCATCCTGGACCTGGAATCAGACGACTACCAGAGCTGTGTGGTGTGCGCCTGCGGCTACCGCAGCACAGACGACAAGTACGCCAGCCTCGCCAAGGTGCGCTACACGGCCACCGATCTGATCGAGCGCCGCTGATCACCCCACCACTCCCTTCACGCACATCCCTGATGGCAAAAACCAGCAAACCCAAGCCAGCCAAGCAGGCGGCTGAACCGATGAGCGCCATCCGCCAAGGCCTCACCATCAAGCTGCAGATCGCCGCTGGTGTGTTTGTGCCGATGCTGGCGCTGGGCCTGTGGCTCAACAGCAAGGGGTTCTTCGGCTGAAGCCCCCTGCGCCAGAAAGCTCAGCAGCAGCTCGCGGCGGCTGAGCTTTCTGATGTGGCACGCGTGCGATCGAAAGGAATCGCACTGCCGCATCCTTCAAACAGGCCGTAGTGGCGATCAAAGTCGCCGATGAAGCTGAAGTGCGGCGCAAAGCGGGTGTGCTGCAGCATGCGGAACGTGTTGCCACACACCGGAAACACCTTGCCGGCTTCGATGCTGTGGTGCTTGTCGAACTCCAGGCGAGTGGGTGATTCGGCAATGGACCCCCGATAGATCACGGCTTGGCCATGGTCTTCACAGGCATCTTCCAATTCAGGAATGTTGAACAGGCGATAGGTGGCGGAGAAAAAGCGTGCCTCACCCACCAGGGCGGCCAGGTCGGGCTCAGTGATCTCCAGGGGGCGATCGCTCACCAAGCGGGGATCGGCGAAACCAGCAGCGCGGGCTATGCGCAGGAAGTCGTTCCAATAGAGAGCCCCGCCGAGGCACTCGCCATAGAGCACCGGATGGCACTGAATCGCGTCCGGTAGACGCCGATCCACATACACATCGGAGAAATAGAACTCCCCGCCCGGCTTCAGCAGCCGCTGCGCTCCCCGCAGCACCGCCGGCTTATCGGTGGAGAGGTTGAGCACACAATTGCTCACGATCACATCGAAGCTGCCGGGCTCCAGATCCAGCTCTTCCAGCCGCTCGATCTGCCCCTCGAGGAAACGCACATTGGCGAATCCAAAGCGCTCGGCATGGAACGCCTGATGCTCACGGGCCACCGCCAGTTGCTCGGCGGTCATGTCGACGCCCACCACCTCGCCGCGCTCACCCACCAACTGCGCCAGCAGATACACATCGCGGCCACTGCCGCTGCCCAGATCCAGGATTCGGCAGCCTTCCAACAGCGGCGGGCACACCAGGCCGCAGCCGTAGTAGCGGCTGCTCACCTCAGGATGCACCCGAGCCAGCAACGGTTTGAGCCAGGCGGGCACCGCATCGGCATCACAGCAGGCGCTTGTTTTGAGGTCGGCACTGCTCTGCAGCTCCTGGCCGTAGTAGGCCTGCACCAGCTCCTGCATCAATCTGTGGGGCGTTGTGTTGCTCTGCTGGAACCGTAGGGAAGAGCTGGCGAGCAGCGGCCTGCGGTGCCGCGTGGGGCAGCGGATCTGGGTGTGTGCGCAGCTGTTGAGCTGTCAATGCCTTGGCCCTGTCCAGGTCGGGATATCCACGGATATCCGGAACCGGACAGGAGCCAACCGACAACAAGAGCCGGCCCTCAGCCACCAGCCCTCAGCCAGGCTCGCGCTCACTCTCCAGTGAGGGGCCAAAGGAGCGCCCTCCAGCAGCCGGTTGCAACACGCCCGGCAGGGAAGGATCGGGCGCCAGCCAGGCCGGTAGGCGTTCGCCGGCTTGCAGCAGCGGCAGTGGCGCCGGACCCACCCAGCCCGCCGGACGACTGGGGGGCAGCGCGTAACGGAGGATGATCCCATCCCCGGCCCGAAGGCGAGCCGCAGCCGGCTGCCGCTTCACCTCCAGCACCTGAGCGCGCACCTGAAGCTGCGCTGGCTCGGCGCCGGCCGATGTGGCGTGCACGCTGCGCACCAACAGTTCCAACAGATAAGGAGCGTCTCGCTGCTCCTGGCCGTACACCCAAGGCGGCAGTTCAGCGCGGGCGGCCGGCGACAAGCCCAGGGCAATGGCGCCCAAGGCGGGCAGCAGCGGCAAGCGAAACCGGTTCATAGCCCCCACGCTCGCGGGGCCAGAGAGAGGGTCTTTAGATTGATGAGCTTGTGAACACAGTTCTTCATGTTCGACGCCTTCACCAAGGTTGTTGCGCAGGCTGATGCCCGCGGTGAATTCCTGAACGCTGGTCAGATCGATGCCCTCGCCGCCATGGTGGCCGAGAGCAACAAGCGCATGGATGCGGTGAACCGCATTACCTCCAATGCGTCCAAGATCGTCACCGGCGCTGCCCGCGACCTGTTCGATCAGCAGCCCGCGCTGATCGCCCCCGGCGGCAACGCCTACACCCACCGCCGCATGGCTGCCTGCCTGCGCGACATGGAGATCATCCTCCGCTACGTGACCTACGCCGTGTTCACCGGCGATGCGTCTGTGCTGGAAGACCGCTGCCTGAACGGCCTGCGTGAGACCTACCTGGCCCTTGGCGTTCCCGGCGCTTCCGTGGCTGAAGGCGTGCGCAAGATGAAGGACGCCGCCATCGCGATCGCCAACGACCGCAACGGCATCACCCCGGGCGACTGCTCCGCTCTGATGAGCGAGATCGGCACCTACTTCGATCGCGCTGCTGCTGCTGTTGCCTGAGGCAACTGCTTGCTGACCCCTCAGGCCTGCCGGAGTCCCATTTCATCGGGGTCCTCCGGCAGGCCTTTCCATTGCAGAGCCAGACGCCGGGCCCAGAGCAGCAGGGGATAGAGCTGCCGGGCCCGTGGCGGTGCGGCAAACACCTGCCGCAACAAGGCCAACAGCGGATCGCTGGGCTGGAGGCGCCGGCAAAGCTCGGCGATTGCGGCGGAACCATGCCACGCCTGATCCCCCTCCAGCAGCACCGCACCGCGGGCCAGATCCAGCCCCCTCGCGGTGAGTTGAGCCCGCAGGGAGTGATCGGAGCGACCATCACGGATCTCCAGATCGGGCAGGCCACCCACCAGCTCGCTGCGCAGAGCGAAATGGCGGCAGAACGGGCAGCCGCCGTCGAACACGAGCACCAACGTCATTGCGCCATCCTGGCGATCAACGCCGCACCGTTGTGAACAACCGCCTCGTTGTGAACAGCCGCCCGTTCCGCTGGCTTCTGTCGCTGTTGATCAGCGTGGTGCTGCCGCTGTGGTGGTGGATTCACCCTGCGCCCAGCCTGGCCGCGCCGGCCAGCGCCCAAGATCCGCCGCCAGCGCACTTCCTATGCGAGGGCGAACCCCTGATGGCTGAGGTGCACATTGGCGCGGTGGATGCGCCTGGCATTCCCAACACGGCCGGTGGCACTGTGCCTGGCGCGTTCATCGTGCTGCAGTGGCGCGGCGTGAGTCTGCAGCTACCCCGCACCAACAACGCCGGCACGCCCAGCTACAGCGATGGCCGCTGGTGGTGGCAAGCCCTGGATCCAGAACACCCGCATTTCGCCCAGCGACGCGGCGATTGGGAGAACTACAGCTGCATAGCCAACTCTTCAATCACCAATCGGGCTTCTCGTTGAAGCCAAGAAACTGCAGCCACCAGCAGAACGATCGCAAGGCCATTAACAACTGCCTTTTGTTGCATCGGCCAGGCAACGTGAGGCGCCGATCGCTAAGACGAGCGATAAGCCCATCAACGTGTCTCATGGCGAATCCCACAGTCGCCCAGTACACCCTCAGCCGGCTGGCGCAGCTGGGGATCGATCGGATCTTCGGTGTGCCGGGCGATTACGCCTTTTCGATCGATGACGCAGCCGAGGAGGTGCCCGGCCTGAGTTGGGTGGCCTGCGCCAATGAACTCAATGCCGCCTACGCGGCCGATGGCTACGCCCGCATCCGCGGGGCAGCGCTGCTCTCCACCACCTACGGCGTGGGTGAACTCTCCGCCATCAATGGCGTGATGGGCAGCAAGGCCCATCGCCTGCCGGTGTTTCATCTGGTGGGCATGCCCAGTGAACGGATCCAGAAGCAGGGGCTGATCACCCACCACAACCTGGGGGATGCGGTGTACGACCGCTTCCAGGCGCTGTCGGCGGAAGCAGCCTGCGTGAGCGCGGTGCTCACGCCCGACAACTGCGTGGATGAGCTCGAGCGCGTGATCCGCGAAGCGCTGCGCCAGAGCAAGCCTGCCTACCTAGTGATCTCAGAGGTGAACGGCGGCCAGCCGGTGCTCGGAACGCCGGTGCAGGGCCATCCGCTCAGCGCCGTGAAGCGGCAGCGCAGCGTGCCCGAAGAACTGGAAGCGGCGGTGGGCACGATCCTGGCGCGCCTTGCGGCAGCGCAGAAACCGGTGGCGGTGCTCACCCACCTGGTGAGCCGCTATGGCATGCGCGATCGGGCCCTGGAGCTGATCCGCAAAACCAATCTGCCCACAGCCCTCACCCCCAACGACAAGGGCACGATCGATGAGTCGATGCCGCAATACGCCGGGCTTTACGCCGGCGACTGGTCATCGTCGGACGCGGTGCGCGATCTGGTGGGCAACGCCGATCTGGTGCTCGACATTGGCGGCATCGTGACCACCGAACTCAACACCGGTCTTTGGACGGGCAACTACGACCCCGCCAAGGTGGTGTCGATCCAGGACAACTTCGTGCGCGCCGGCAGCAAGGTGTTCGTGAATGTGGCGATCGACGATGTGCTCAACGCCCTGTGCGAGCGGGTGAGCACCCGCTGCAACGACCACGGCCTCAAGCTTGAGGCGATGCCGCTGGTGGGAGCCGCCGGCGATGCCACCAGCTCGGCAACGTTCTACCCACGCCTGCAGCGCTGCCTGCGCGCCGGCGACACGCTGGTGATCGAAACCGGCACCTGCATGACCCACCTCAACAAGCTGCTGCTGCCGGAGGGCGTAAGCGCGGAAGGCCAGGGCCTGTGGGGTTCAATCGGCTGGGCCACACCGGCCTGCCTGGGGGTAGCGATGGCCAAAACCTCCGGTCACACCTGGATGGTGACCGGCGATGGCTCCCACCAGCTCACCCTCAATGAGATCGCCGTGATGGGGCGCTATGGCGTGAAGCCGCGCATCTTCGTGCTCAACAACGGCCTTTACGGCGTGGAGGATGTGCTCAGCGAACGCGGCCACGCTTACGACGACCTGGCGCCGGTGAATTACCACCTGCTGCCGGAAGCCTTCGGCTGCCGCAACTGGCTCAGCGCCCGGGTGAGCACCGTGGCGGAACTGGAGGCAGTGCTCGATCAGATCGACGCCCACGACGGCGCCGCCTACATCGAGGTGATGATCCCCAACGAAGAAAGCCAACCGCTGCCCAAGAGCATGATCGACGGTGGCTACAAACTGAACACTCCACCTGTCGGCTGAAGCGCCCATGTCTCTCCCACCCTGGCGGCCGTTGCTGCGCGGCGCCCGCCAGCGGGAGGGGCGCTCCCCCCAGGCGCGCTGGCTGCAGCTGGCCACCTTGGGGAGCGACGGCACGCCACGGGTGCGCACGCTGGTGTTCCGCGGCTGGGGCGGGCCCGCTGAGCTCGATCTGCTCACCGATCGCCGCAGCAGCAAAAGCGCAGAGCTCACGGCCGAACCCCGGGTGGAGCTGTGCTGGCTGCTGCCCAAAGCCCGCTCGCAATTTCGGCTGCGGGGCCAGCGTCTGGCGATGCCAACGCAGGCGATCGAGGAGGCCCGCCAGCAGCACTGGCAGCAGCTCCAACCCGGAGCCCGATCCCTCTGGAGCTGGCCCGAACCGGGCGCACCCTTTGAGGCGGGCGCCGACTTTCCAGCCGAACTCGCGGATGGCACGCCCATGCCCGACTGCTTTGAGCTGATGCGGATCGCCATCGAACAGGTAGAGCTGCTGGAACTCACGGGTCATCCCCACCAGCGCCGGCGCTGGCGGGCGGATTCCGGCTGGGCGGAGGAGCGGCTCAATCCCTGAAGCGCAGGGCTCAGGGCAATTGCTGCTTCAACTCAGCTAACCGGCGGCCATTCACGCCCAGATCCGAATCCCCCAAGCGAGACACCGAACGGGCCTGCAACACAGCGTGGGCCGGGTCAGCAAACAATTCCACATCATCCACAAACCCGAAGAACGCACTCGTGGCGGTGGCATGCAGATAGCCATCAGCCTGCTCCAGGATTTCGGTGCGGGGCATGGATTCGATCACCGGCACCAGAGCAGTCAGTGCCGCCTGGGGATCAGCAACAGACCAATCCACACGGGCGCAATGGGCTGGGCTCAGGCACGGAGAGAGCGCTCCACTGTGAACACCCAGATCCGCAGGCACCGGCCCCTCCCAATGGAACAGCGCCAGGGTGAGCGTGAGCAGCAATGCGGTCATGACTGGGGGGCAGCGGCAGGAGCTGGGGCCGGCGTGATCGAGTCTTCCATGCCCAGATCGATCTCACCGATCCAAAGCAGCAGCCCGGCGATGCAGGCGAGAGCGGCCAGTAGCAGCAGCCAATGACGGCGATCCATGGGGTTCAACGCACCTGGTTAGTTTGAGCCGCCTACCGGCCACCGCGGCATGCAAGCCCCCGCCCCTCTGCTGCAACGCCTGCAAGCCACAGCCGGCATGGAAGGCGGGCGCCGCTTGGTGTTGCTGCTGAGCCAGCTCGGCGACTTCGACTCGATGGAGTACGCCCAGGCCCTGGTACCAGCGCTACCCAAGCTGGACGCAGCAGGCATCAAAACCCTGGCGATCGCCATTGGCGACGCCGCCGGGGCAGAGCGGTTCTGCCGCCACACCGGTTTCCCCCGCTCGGCGCTGCAGGTGGATGCCAAGCCCACACTCCATCGAGAGCTGGGGCTCTACGCCGGCCTACAAACGCCAGGTGGGCCCTGGCCGGGGCTGCTGTTGATGTGCGCGGGTATCGGATCGCCGGGCACCTTGGCGGAGGTGCTGCGCGGCTACACCGGCGATCGCAGCGCCCCACAGCGGATCGACAGCCCCCTGTTTCGCCTGGCCGGTGGCGAGGGATTTCAACGGCCGTTTGAGCTTGCCACCGTGCGGCTGCGCAACATGACGGAGGTGCTGAGCCACTGGCACACCTACGTGCCGAGCGACGCCTTCATCACCCAGCGTGGCGGCACCTTCTTGATCAATGGCGATGGCACCTTGCTCTATAGCCACCGCGACCAGGGGATTCTGGGCTTCTCCGCCACGATGAACCAACCGCTCAGCTTCCTTGAGCCTTACCTCACCACCACGGCGGGCTGAGAAACTGAGCCACCCGCATCGGTGTGATGTCGCTTGATCAGCTGAAAGCCTTCCTGGCCCGCATGCAAGACGATGCCGCCCTCAAGAGCGAGGTGCTGGGTGCTGCCACCGCCGACGATGTGGCCCAGATCGGCCTGAAGCTGGGCTTTGAGTTCTCCGGCGATGAGTTGCTGCGCGTGTCGGGCAAGAAATTCGACCGGGTCACCGTTCGCAAAAACGACATCCCGGGCGAATACAACTGATCGCTGTAGTCTTCAGGCCAGGCGCTGATAGGCGAGTGGCTGGCGTGGCTCCTGGTTGAGGCTCCACACACCAGCTCCCAGGGCCACCAGCCCCTGCAGCAGCGCCCCGCGATCACCGCTGTTGAGCCACTGAGCCTTGAGGGCCGGCAGATCCTCCTGCAGCGCTTCGATCGGCACTGCCACCACCAGCAGGCTGTGATCTCCCGCCGCACGGCTCAGCGCCCCTTGATCGCTGCGCTGCCACACCCGCACCAGCAGCTCCAGCGCCTGCTGGCGGCCCACCTCACCGGGATCCCCATCGGCCGCCAGCGGCTCCCGCAGCGACTTGCCCTGCAACGGCATCGCCCGCTCGCCGTTCTGCTCCAGCAGGGCCAGGGCGATCAGATAAGGAGCGTCGGCCATGGGTGTTAGAGCAGCGAATGCCAGTGACACAGTGGGCCTTGCCCAGCCCCGATGGCTAGCCCTTTGGCCAAACCGTTGCGCACAAAATCCTTGGCGATTTGCACGGCTTCCAACAGCGCTTGGCCCTTGGCGAGCTCAGCGGTGAGCGCGGCCCCGAGCGTGCAGCCACTGCCATGGCTGTGGGGGGTGTCCACTGGCGCGTGCATGAGCCATTGGCCGGAGCCGCTGCGCTGCAGCAGGTAATCGCGCCCGCGCAGTTCCGCTAAACCGCCGCCCTTGATCAGCACCGCCTGCGGCCCCAGCTCCAGCAGACGCTCAGCGGCGCGCTCCACATCAGCGGCACCCTCCATCGCCTCACCGCTGAGCAAGCGGGCTTCATGGATGTTGGGCGTGATCAGCGCCGCCAGGGGCAGCAGCCGCTGGCGGTAGGCCTCGATCGCCTCCGGCTCCAGCAGCACCGAGCCCGCGCGCGACACCATCACCGGATCGATCAGGCACGGGAGGGTGAGTGGCGCCAAGGCCTGAGCCGTGGCCTCGATCAGAGCGCTGTTCAACAGCATCCCCGTTTTCAGGGCCGCCACAGGCAGGTCGCTCAGCACCGCTTCGATCTGAGCGGTGAGCGCCTCGGGGGGCAGTGCATCCACCCGGCTGACGCCACAGGTGTTTTGGGCCGTCACGCAGGTGATGGCACTGCATCCATGCACCTGCAGGGCCAGGAAGGTTTTCAGATCGGCCTGGATGCCGGCGCCACCACCGGAATCACTGCCACCGATCGTGAGGGCGATCGCCGGAACCATGGGGGATCAGGGGCTGCCGTGATCCTGAATCAACCGCCGCCAGGGCTGCGGCGCTCACCACCAAAGCCAGCAGCCACCAACGCCAACGGCCACGGCTTGGCAAGGCAGGCAGCCATCGCTTTCCCGTTCCCCCACGCTTCACCCCCTGCAAAGGCGTGCCGCAGCGGCCGCACACCATCCGTCCGCCCAGGCTGCGGTCGGCCCGGACGGACCAGCTGCCGCAGCGCGGACAGGCCATGGCTACAGAGGCGAGCTATGGCGCCCATGTTGGCGAATCCAAGGGCCGTTGATGGACGATGTGAAACAGTCGCTCGCTCCGATCGCGCGACCACGTGTACAGCGCCAGATGCTCCAGCCGTAGCGGTTGGGAGGGAAGGGGCGCTGTTGCCATCCAGGCCTGCATGGGCTGCATCCATGGCGCCGACTCCCGGCGTTTGGGCCGCAGGAGCGTGACATGGGGCAGCGGCGGCCGGCGTGAGGCCGCGCAACCTGCAGCCTCGAGAGCAATCGCCCCCCAATGGGCCAATAGCCGCTCCAGTTCCACCCGCCCCTGATCGAGCAGCAGGCCATAGGCGGAAGCTTGCTGCGCCGGCCCCAAGGCACGCCAGGAGCCGGCACTCACGCTGGGAGCGGCGCTGGCGAGTGGAGCCAGAGCCAACCAGGCGGCCTCGGCTCGGGCGGCCCCGCAGGGCCCCAAAAAGGCCACGGTGAGATGCAACTCGGCGGGATGAAAGCGCCGTAGCTCAGGCGGTGCCGAACACGAAGCCTGGTGCCATTCCGCCTGCAGCGGCAGCGGCAGTGCGATGAACCAGTTGGGCCTGCTCACCCCGGCTCAGCCAGCGTCCACACAGCAAGGCCACCACCGCGGCCACGGGCCGCCAGCCAGCCACTTGGATCACGGGCGATCAGCGCAAAGAACGGCATGCGTTTTGGAGCGGGTGCCGGAAGCTCCCGCTGGATGAACAGCCGGCCGCCCAGGCTCACCTGCAACTGCTGGAAGCTGAACTGCAGCAGCGGCCTGCGGCCCAGCAACTGGCCAACACCGCGGAAGCGCAGTTCAAACGGGCCCAGATTCACGGCGTTGCTCAGCGCCAACCCCTCGGCATCGGTGCTGATCTCCAGCCGAGCCGACAGCCCCCGCAGCAGCCAGCCACTGAAGGCAGACGGTCTGCGGCCGCCTTTGGGCCACACCAGCTCCAGCTGCCAACAGCCCTGAAGAGCCTGCGCATCCAACCCTGTGCCCTGCTCGCCCGCCTGGCGCTCCAGGGCCAGCAGCTGCTCAGCGCTGGGCGTGGCGATGGCCGGAGCACTCATGACGCTTTGGTGGCTATGACGGCGAAGAATGGATCACCCTTGCCCCCCACCAGCCCCTTCCAGCCCACGGCGCGGGTTTCCTCCGCCACGATCTCGGGCTTGGCCCAGCCCTGGGCCATCAACACCTCCGCCACATAGGTGAGGTGATCGCGATCGCTGCCATCGGCCCAGATCTGCGGTGCCTTGGTGAAAAACATCCGATTCGAAAACGCCACGATCAGCTGACCGCCGGGCCGAGTGATCCGGAGCAGCTCCGATGCGATCGCTTCCGGGTATTGGAGGTATTGCCAGCCCGCCACGATCAGCACCGCATCCACGCTCTCGCTTTTGAGCGGGATCTCCTGGTTGAGGTTGAGGTTCTGCAGCCAATGGCTATCAAACCGCTTGTTGGCCGCGAGCTCCTTCTCATTGAGCCCATGGCCGATCACCCGCTCGTAGATCACGTCGTCCGGCAGGTGCGACACCCAGCTCGACATCAAATCCAGCACCACCGCCCGCGCCGGGATGCGCTCGCGATACAGCTCGGTGAGACGGGCACGGAAGGCCTCATCGAGATGCTGCACGAAGCGCGGCTCGGCGTAGAAGAGCTGGTCGTCGCTGCTATCCCACTTGCGGCGCTGCGCCTCGCTAAGCACCTGAACCGCCACCCATTCACCTGCAAATCGGTGGCGACGCTAACGGTGCCGATCCAGCTCTGAGCGCCCACACTGCAGGTAGCCGCAGCACCTGTATGCCACGCCCTAGGGCCGTCCTGGCTGCCGCCTCCGCGCTACCTATGGCCCTGATCCAGCCATCCCTGGCCGAGCCAGGCGATTGCAGCCAAGCCGGAACCACTGTGGAGATAGCGAGCTGCGTGCGAACAGCCCTGGAGGCCAAAGACAAGGCGTTGAAACAAGCCATGCAGGCCATCGCCAGCGAGGCTGCAGCGGTGCCGAGCGAGGACTTCCTGCCCCTCTGGAAAGACACACTCACCGGCATGTTCAACAGCAGCGTCGATCCAGCTGTGCAGTTCGAACAGTTCCGTGCAGCCCGCTCACAGGCCTGCGTGTTCATGAATTCCCTGGCCCTTCAAGGAACCGGCTTCGGGATCTTCGTGACCAATTGCGAGATCAAGCTCACCAACGTGCTCCTGGAGAAACTTGGCAACTGATCTGGCCGTGATCGGCGCCGGCACCGCCGGCTGCGCCCTGGCGGCTGCCCTACGGCTCAGGGGCTGGAGTGGATCGATCACGCTGCTGGAGATCGGGCGGGGCCCAGGAGGGCGCACCGCCACGCGGCGATCCCGCCGCGATCCGAACTTCGCCCTCAACCACGGCGCTCCGCTGTTCAACATCAGCACGTCTCCAGAGCCAAGGCTGCTGGAACCGCTGCGCCAGGGCGGCTGGATCGCACCCTTCAACGGTGCACTCGCCAGCCTGGATGGTGAGGGGCGTTTGGGCACGGCCCAACCAGACCCGCTCAGCAGCGGCGCGCTCTGGCAAGGCTCGCCTCAGATGGATGGCCTCTGCCGCGGCCTGCTGGCCCTCGCGCAACAGCACGGGCCAACAACTCTGCAAAGTGGCACGTTGGTGCGGGCGCTGGAACCACGCTCCGATGGCCGATGCTGGCAGCTCTACGGGAGCGAGGGGCAACCGCTGCTGGAGTGCTCCTGGCTGGTGCTCAGTGGCACCCTGCTGGCCCACCCCCGCTGCCAGACGGTGTTCGGCTGGCCGGAGGTTCCGCTGCAGCAGGCCGCTACCCAGCTCGGAGAACAACAGCTGTGTACCGCGGCGACCGCCCTCAGCCAGATCGAATCCACAGCCAGCAGCAACCTGCTGCTCAACCTCGGCGAGCCCGCAGCCGCGGCCTGGCGGCAGCAACTCTGGCGGTTGCTGCAGTTCACAGCCGCCGCGCAGGAGCGCTGGGGCATCCGGCGGGTGTCGCTGCAGCCGATGGCCAGCGGGCGCTGGGGCGTGGTGGTGGAATCCAGCGCCGCCTTCGCTGAGCGGCATCTGCAGGTGTATGGCTCGCGCTCCTCAGCCGCCCAGGTGCTGGGGGCCGCACCAGCCCCCGAGGCCGAGGCCCAGGTGATCAAAGCGCTGGATCGCAACCTTCAACTTGCCCTGGGCCTGAGCACCGCCGGCGCCGATCGCCAACTGATGCGCTGGGGTGCCGCCTTCCCCCAGCCGCCAGGCCTGCCCCCTGAACTCAGCCTCTGCCCAGACAGCCGCATTGGCTTCTGCGGCGATGCGATCGCTGGCCTCGGCTTTGGCCGGGTGGAAGGGGCCCTGCGCAGCGCTGAAGCGCTGGCCGAGCGACTGCTGCCCCTGTTGCGCAGCGGCGCTTAAAGCCCCAGCTCGCGAATCAACGCCTTCTGTTGGGCCGCCGGCACAAAGCTGTGGGCCGCCATCGCACCGCTCACAGCCACCGGTGGCACGCCAATGCCCGGGAACACGCCGGCACCGCAGAGCTGAAGCCCCTCGATCGGCGTGCTGCCACCAGGGAATGGCGACTGATCCGCGCCGATGGCCGGGCCATAGCTCCCCTGGTGCACGCGCAGATAACGGCGATGGGTGAGCGGCGTGCCCTGCAGTTCGAGCACGATGCGATCCGCCAGATCCGGCACCAGCTGGCTGAACACCTCGCGGAAGATGCCGCAGCGCTCCGCCTTCAAGGCCTCATAGGCCGCGCTGCCGGGCTCGAGATCGCGCCAGAGCTCCCAGGGTTCGTTAGCCGGGCTGTAGGCATGCAGCAGCTGATGGCCCTCGGGCGCCAGCTGCGGATCAAGCCGTGAGGGCATCGAGAACACGAGCATGTTGCGCTCCGCACCGATGCCGCGCTCCCAGTCGCCCACCCACACGTGGTGAATCGGTAGCTCGTCAACCGCCTCGCCACCGCGCAACCCCACATGCCAGTGCAGAAAGCTGGCGCAGGCCGGCGTCGCGGCGGTCTGCCGGCGCCAGCGCCGCGGCACGCCCTCCTCGGGCAGCAGGGCCAGCGTGTCCCAGGGGCTGGCATTGCTCACCACACCGAGCCGTGCATCGAGTTGCTCGCCGTTCTCCAGCTCCACGCCGATGGCGCGGTTGCCATCCAAGCGGATCTGGCCCACAGGGGCCTTGCAGCGCAGCTCGCCGCCATGGCGCCGCAAACCGCGCACCAGCGCTTCGGCCACCGCGGCGCTGCCGCCGATGGGGTAGTCGAGGCTGGCGTTCGGCTCAAACCACTCGCCAAACAGGGTGGCCATGGCGGCGGCGCTGGTCTGATCCATCGGCAGGCCGGAGATCAGGAAACAGAGCATCTCCACCCAATGGAGCAGGAAGGGATCGCGCAGATGCCGCCGCGCCATCGGCCCGAAGGCCCCGCCCAGAGCGGCCAGCCGCGGCGCCTGGCGCAGCAGCGTGGCTGAGCCGCGCGCACCCAACACTCCGGCCATACCCAGGCCAGGCCGCATCGCCAGCAGCGGCAGCGATCCAGCGGCGCGGCAGTAGGGCTCCAGCCAGGCCATGAAGGCTTGCCATTCCTGCGCAGCCGCCGGCCCCCTCAGCTGGCGCACCGCCTCCAAAAACGGCTCGGCCCCCACACCGATGCGCAGCTGCCCCTCCGGCAGCAGCAGCCCCCACTCCTCGTAGCGCACCACCGGCACCGTTTCCCCCACCGCCCTCAGCACCTGGGCGAGGGGATTGGCGGAGGGCCAGCGCCCCAGGCCGCTCCAGAGCGAGGGGCCGGATTCGAACTGAAAGCCGCGGCGCTCAAAGCCGTGGGCCGCGCCACCGGGGCGATCGTGGGCCTCGAGCACCAGCACCTCGAGGCCATGGCGCGCAGCCAGGGCGCCGCAGCAGAGGCCCCCCAGGCCGCTGCCCACAACGATCAGATCGGGATTCTGCTGGGCGTTCAGGGCCGCTCGTTCGCGCTGCCCTTCAGTGTGCAGCCCGGCGCCAGAGCCCGAGCCATTCGTTGTCACGCGGTTGATTGTCGGGGCCTGGGGAGGAATTGGTGGCGGGCTGCCACACCTCCTGGCTGAAACCAGCCGCTGTGAAGTCGGACACCAGCTGGTGAGCATCGCTGCCATAGGGCGGCCCGCCCGGGCGGCCATGGCACCAGAACAACCCGAGCAGCCAGCCTTGGGGCTTGATCAGCCGCGCCACGCTCTGGCGGTAAGCCGGCCGCAGGCCTGGATCAATGGCGCAATAACAGGTGTGCTCCAGCACCCCATCGCAGCTGCCTGGGCCTAATCCCGCCGCCGCCAACGCAGCCTCATCCATGAGATCCGCCTGAAGCCAACACAGGCGAGCGGGCTGCTCACCATGCAAACGGCGCGCCTCCGCGATCGCCTCGGCACTGAAATCCAACCCCACCACGGCAAAACCCAGGGAAGCCAGGAACGCAGCTTCATGGCCGCGGCCGCAGCCCGGCACCAGCACCTGAGCGGGCGGCTTCGGGGCCTGGGTGTGTTCCTCAAGAAACGTCTGCAGTGGGGGTGACGGAGCACCCAGCTCCCAGCGATCGCTGCCCTCGCGGTAGCGCTGATCCCACCAGGAGCCGGTATCGGGAGCAGGGGAGTGGGTCATGGCAACAACTCAATCAGCAGGGCAGAGGCGGGTGCGATCAAACAGCGACCAATCGATACCGGGTTCGCCGTTGATGTTGTGCAGCATGTCGACAAAGCAGCAGCCGAAGGCGATGCGCTCCGCTGGCCAGCTGGTGCGAGCATGCACCGGACGCTCCAAGGTTTCATCGATCCCCGAGAAGGCCACCACCAGCTCTGCATTGAGCTCCCGCAACTGATCCGGACCCATCCCATGCAGCGGACTGCTGGCATCGATGCGGTGCATGGCCGTCCAAATCAACAAAAAGGCAATGCCCTGATCGCGCTCTAGAGCCAACGGCTTGAGACGGCGCATGCGATGGCCCTCAGCGCTCACCTCATCCACCGAGAGAAACAGCCGCAACCGTGCCTCCAGCAACCCATTGCGGCGTTCATTGGCCAAACGAAACGCCAACGTGGGCGAGCCGTTGTAGGTGTGAACCACCGCCAGATGGGAGAAGCGAATCCGCGCTGTGCTCCGTGAAAAGCGCGCGAAGGCCAACCCGGTGGTGAGGGCGATGAACAGCAACCCACTCAGGGATTCCGCCGTGACCACGAGATGGGCGTAAAGGCTCACCGGGTGCAGCACGCCGTAGCCAATGGAGCCGAGGGTTTGCACACTGAAGAAAAAGGCCTCAACGAAGCTCACGGCCTCGCCGCTTGCGCCACCGATCCCGGCTGGATCCAGCACGTATAAACCCGCAAACAGGAGGTTGATCGCGAGGTAAACCAGCGCCACCAAGGCCAAAAAGGCCGGCCACGACATCGCCAGCGCCAGGAGATAGGGCTCACGCCAGTGACGCAGCCAGCCAGCGCGACGATCCAGAGACACCAAGAGACCGGATCGTCGACGCAGCCGCTGAACGGTGCGATCGGGTGGGGATGGTGTCATCGGAGCGCTCAGTCGATCAATGCCCCCTCCATCTGGGCATCCTGCAATTCGGTATCGCGCAGATCGCAGTCGCGCAGATCGGCTCCGCGCAGATCACAACCGCGCAGATTGGCCCCATAGAGGCAACTGCCCTTCAAGATTGCAGCGTGCAGGTTGGCACCCTGAAGCAACGCAAAACTGAGATCGGCTCCGGAAAAATCGGCATAGCCGAGGTCGGTGAGTTGATCCAAACCTGAACGGAAGTCGGCTTCCACGAGCCGGGCACGGCGCCAGCAACTCCTCGCCGCCACCACGCCACGCAGGCAACAGCGGTGCATCAGCGCATGGCTGAAATTGGCCCCCTGCAGCCGTGATCCCGACAGATCCGCTTCATGCCAGTACGACGATGACGCATCCAGCTCCGAGAGATCGGCACCCCAGATCAAGGCCTGCTGAAAGCAACAGCGATGGGCCTGCGCTCCTCGCAAGGTGGCGTGGCCGAAGCGAGCTTCTTTGAAACAGCTGCCATCCAGATTGCAGCCGGACAGGTCGAGGTCGAGACCATCGATCTCGCCAAACTTCAGAGAGCGGAGGTCTTTCTCTCCAGCTGCCAAGGCCGCACGAAGCTGCTCCAGATCAGTGGGCTGGGACCCCATCAGAGGATCGCGGCCAATGCATCCAGTTGCTGACGGCGCGAGGCGAGCAACAGCTTCTCGGCCTGGGCCAGCAACTTGAACACGGCTTTGTCGTTCACCTCGTAGAACACGAGCGACCCCTCCGGCCGGCGCTGCACCACACCGGCAATGGTGAGCAGCTTGAGGTGCTTCGACACCAAAGCCTGACTGAGCCCGGTCTTCTCCACCACAGCCGTGACATTGAGCGGGCCACCTCGCAGAGCCTCGAGCACCGCCAGGCGATTGGGCTCCGAAAACACCTTGAAGTATTCAGCGAGGTGCTCCATAGCCCCACGGGTCACGCAGGAGCAGGATAGCGCGCTCCAGCGCTCCAGTGATCTCACTGTTGCGGCATATGCAGAATCACGATGCCGTTATATGCTGAATTGCTTTGCTTCGGAGGCCTGCTCCATGGCTGCGCTGCTCGCTGAACCCGTCCGCACCAAGTCCCGGCCGTGGCCTCGGCATTGAAGCCATGCATGAGCGCAACGCACACAACTTCCCGCTCGATCTGGCCGCAGCCAGCGTTGAGCCCGTGGCTCTCAGCGCACCCGCGATCGGTTAGTGGGGCTTTGAACCCCGCCCAGCTGATGGAGGGCACCAGGGGCCTGGCTACGGCCAGGCCCTTTTCCGTTCCATGGAGCCGCGGGAGCGGATACGGATTTCCCTGGCGTCCAGCAGCAAGGAGGCGATCGATCTGTTCAATCGCCATCCCGGCATCAACGGCCCGTGGGAACCGGCGCGCTGCACCGCTCGGAACGCGCTCCGAAGCATCGAGCACCTGACACCACCCCTAGCGTCCAAGCCGGAGAGCGGCATGCAGATCTAGTGGAAGCGATCTAACGTGTCGCTGCGCAATCCGATCGCGCCTGTCAACGGAATCCATGCGTCAACTGCTTCAGACGCTCGCCGCCCCTCTGCCACAGAGCGCACCCCAAGCCGCCCCTTTTGTGTATGTGACGGCCATCAGCTCGAACGCAGGCCTGACCCGCTCCCTGGCCGGAATCATCCTCATCTCGCGCGAGATGGGCTTTGAGCGCGAAGCGGAAACCCTTTATTCCGGCGACGCGCAAAGCGCCACGTTTCACGCCCTGCATCGCGACAGTGCCACGTCGTTAGCTGTTGAAGTCTGCCCGCCGAGAAACACCGTATCGATCGCGGTGGCCGGCGACGACGACACCATCACCTACCAGCTTTTTCTGGAAGCCGACCATCGCCTCTTCGGTTGTTGCTGAGCGCGGACTTAGGCCACCTTGAACTGCTGCAGCTGCGCTTCCAGCCGCTGCTTCAGGCGACCTTGCACCAGCGCACACAACTCGTCCACGAGATCGCCCTCCGCCTGCCAGATCGTGCGGGCCCCATCGCGCTCGCAGCACACCAAGCCAGCGCGTTGCAGCTGACCAAGTTGCCGGCTGATGTGCGACTGGGAAAAGCCAGTGGCCTCGATCAAGGTGGCCACATCGGTGGGCCCCTGCTTGAGGTGACAGAGCAACTGCAGCCGGGCCGGCTCGCTCAGGATCCGAAAAAACTGGCTGTACTCCTCAAGCAGCTGAGGAGACGGCATGGACCCAGCGGCAGCCATGACGTTCACCTATGACGATAGAAGCATTATGCCCGCGTCAACCCCGATGGATCCACGTCGGTTCTGGGACAGCCGCTACGCCGAAGCGGATTGGACCTACGGCTGAGAGCCCAACGACTTCCTCCGTGAGCAGGCACAGCAGCTGCAGACCAGCGAGGCCCTTTGCCTGGTGGAGGGCCAGGGCCGCAATGCCGTGTATCTGGCCAGCCTCGGGCACCGGGTCACCGCACAAGATCTCAGCCCAGTGGGCCTGGAGCGGGCCGAACAACTGGCGCAGCAGCGCGGCGCAACCATCGAATGCCTCTGCTGCAATCTCAACGACCTCCAGCTCGAAGCCGAGAGCACCGACCTGGTTGTGGCGATCTGGATGCACCTGCCTCCAGACCTCCGCGGCCGGGTGCACGCCCAGGCGCTACGCGCCCTGCGCCCCGGCGGACACTTGATCCTGGAGGCCTACACCCCACGCCAGCAGCGCTTCGGCACCGGTGGCCCACCAACCGCGGAGCTGCTGATCGAACCCGATCAAGTGCGCACTGAATGGCAGGGCCTCGACTGGCTGCTGCTGCGGGAACAGGAACGCTGGATCGAAGAGGGGCCCTATCACCGCGGCCAAAGCGCCGTGGTGCAGGCGGTTGGCCGCAAGCCACGTCGCGACCGAGCACATCCACCCATTGCGGCAATGGGGCTATGCGTGTATCGTCATACCAGTGTGTGACGGTTCACCCATGCCCGCAACCACCGCTGCCGCCCCCCTGATCTCCCTCGCCGCGGCGGCTGGCGGCAGCACCCTGCTGTTCCGCCAGCTGTTTGATGCCGCCACCGGCACCTTCACCTATCTCCTGGCCGACGTGCCCAGCCGCCAGGGCGTGCTGATCGATCCGGTGTTCGAACAGCACAGCCGCGACCTCTCCCTGATCCATGAACTGGGCATCGAGCTCGTGGCCTCGATCGACACCCACGCCCATGCCGACCATGTGACCGGCAGCTGGTTGATGCATGAAGCCAGCGGCTGTGCGATCGGCCTGGCCGCCGCCGCCCGCGCCGAAAACGTGACGCAGCCCCTCCATCACGGTGATCGGGTGAGCTTCGGCAACCGCTACGTGGAGGTGCGCAGCACCCCCGGCCACACCGATGGCTGCATCAGCTTCGTGCTCGACGACCACTCCATGGCCTTCACCGGCGATGCCCTGTTGGTGCGGGGCTGCGGCCGCTGCGATTTCCAGCAGGGCAATGCCCACACCCTCTGGACCTCGATCACCGAGCAGATCTTCTCGCTGCCGGATGCCTGCCTGCTCTACCCCGGCCACGACTACACCGGGCGCACCGTGTCGTCGGTGGTGGAGGAAAAGGCCTTCAACGCCCGCCTCGGCGGTGCCGCCACCGAACGCGACTTCGTGGGCCACATGCAGAACATGAAGCTCCCCCACCCCCACAAGATCGCCGAGGCCCTGCCGGGCAATATGCGCTCCGGCAAGCCGCGGCAGGCCGAGGCCCGCAGCGCCTGGGCTCCGGTGCAGCGCAGCTATGCCGGCCTGCCCGAACTGGCACCGGCCTGGGTGGCGGCCCACCGGCCGGAGCTCACGATCCTCGATGTGCGCTCGCCCGAAGAACTGCAGGGGCCGGATGGCCACATCAGCGGCAGCCTCAACATCCCCCTGCCGGAGCTGGAGCAGCGCCGCCAGGAGATCCCTTCCGGCAAGCCGGTGGTGGTGGTGTGCCATTCCGGCAGCCGCTCGGCCCTCGCCACCCAGCAACTGCTCAAAGAGGGCTTCAGCGAGGTGGCCAACCTGCGCGGCGGCCTGAGCCGTTGGAGCGATGAGGGCTACCCGCTGGCCGGCGCCGTGGCGCTCTGAACACCTCTTTGTTTCGTGATCACCGTTCCCCCTTCCGATCCATGAGCACCAGCATTTCCGCCCAAAACCTCGCCGATCAACTGGCCAGCAAGCAGGTCACCGTGATCGATGTGCGCGAGCCGATGGAATACGCCAGCGGCCACATCGCCGGCAGCATGAATGTGCCCCTCGGCCGCCTGCATCAGGCCGACCTGCCCCAGGGCCCCCTGGTGCTGGTGTGCCAAAGCGGCAACCGCAGTGCCCAGGGCCTCAACCGCCTGCTCGACCGCGGCCATCCCCATTCCGTGGTGGATCTGGCGGGTGGCCTGCCCAACTGGCAGCAGGCCGGCTACCCGGTGCGCAAGCTCAAGAACGCTCCCCTGCCGCTGATGCGGCAGGTGCAGATCGCCGCTGGTTCCCTGATCCTGCTGGGGCTGATCCTCAGCAACACCGTGGCCCCCGGCTGGATTGCCCTCACCTGGTTTGTGGGCGCGGGCCTCACCTTCGCCGGCGTGAGTGGCTTCTGCGGCATGGCCCGGCTGCTCGCCGTGATGCCCTGGAACAAGGTGTCGATCTGATGGCCCTCAGCGCTCTGCTCCTGCTCGGCCTCGGCGGAGGCCTGATCGGCTTTCTGCTCTCCGTGCTCGGGGCCGGCGGCTCGATCCTGCTGTTGCCTCTGTTGGTGAGTGGCGCGGCCTTGCCCACCCGCGAGGCGGTGCCCCTCTCGCTGCTGGTGGTGATGCTGCTGGCCCTGGCCAACCTGGGGCCCTATGTGCGCCGCGGCCAGTTCGCGCTCAAACCGGCCTTGATCCTGGGGGTTCCGGCCCTGGCGGGCAGCTGGCTGGGGGGCAGTTGGGTGAAGGCCGGGCTGATTCCTGAGCCGGTGCAGCTCGGGGTGTTCAGCGCGGCGGCGCTCGTGGCCTCCTGGCTGCTGACCCGCGGCTCCAGTGGCAGCACCGGCGCGCGGCCTCGCCCAGCGCTGCTGGCGATCCAGGGGATTCTGGTGGGCCTGCTCACAGGCATTGCCGGCGTGGGCGGCGGCTTTGCAATCGTGCCCGCCCTGGTGCTGTTGGCGGGGCTGCCGATGCAACTGGCCAGCGGCACCAGCTTGCTGCTCATTGCCGTGAATGCCCTAGTGGCCCTCGGTGCCCTCGGCCACTGGCCAGCCCAGAGCCTGCCGCTGATGGTGCCCCTGCTCGCCGGCGGCGCCCTGGGTGCCGTAGTGGGGCAAAGGCTGGCGCCCCATCTCAGCGATCGCCGCCTGCGCCAGGGCTTTTCGATCCTGCTGATCGGCTCGGCGCTCCTGAGCGGTGTGGAGGCCTGGAAACGTCAGCCCCAAGCGGAGCGTGATGAACAGGCCCAGCGCCGCGCGCCTGCGCTGCTGAGCACCACCCATTCACACCAGATCTGATCGCTCGCCCGTACCCACACACCATGACCAACCGCACCTTTCGCTTCCGGCTGCGCAGCAGCCATCGTGCGCCCGAACGCACCACCCAAGATCTGGTGGTGGAGTTCCTCAGTGATTCGGGCCTCTGGGAACCGCAGCAGCTCAGCTTTTCGATGCCCGGCTTCCGGATCTATCTGATCTCGCTGCTGCTCTGTCAGCACTTCTATCTGGTGGCCAATGCCCGCGAGAAGGCCATCCCGCTGCAGGAGGTGCAGGCTGATTTCAACGTGACCACCAGCAGCGAATGGATCATCGCCAGCGTGGAAGGAGCGTTTCGAATCCGGCTGGATCCAGGGGCAGACCCGGCCGAACAGCCCCTGGCCAGCGCTGAGGTGATGGCCTTCATGGAAGAACGGATGAAGCTCTGCCCGATCTCCAAAAACCTGCCGGAATCGGTGAGCAAAACGATCAACGTCAGCAGCGTGGCGTAGGGCATCGAGAATCGGCTTGATCCGCTGCTGATCAGCCCATGCCTGAAACCACCACGCAGCCCATCGAGCATTGCCCGCGCTTCCCTGAGCACTGCTCGCTCGAGTGCATGGAGCGCATGCGGGCTGAGTTCGGCAGCTACACGCTGAATGAGCCCCCCTTTAAAGACTGGTGCCCGATGGCGAAGGCGCTGCAGCGGCAGGAGGAGGAACGGCGGCGCTTTGAGGACCAGCAACGGAAGGCCTTGCACCACCAGGAATTCCCCGACGACCCACTGGACTAAGCCGCGACCAGCCGTACAGTGTCCGTACGCGTCGGATGGTACCTGCGTTGATCAGCGCCAAGCCGCAAGGTCGCCGCCCGGCCAAGACCAGCCGCATCGAGCTGCGGGCCACAGAACACGACCGCGATCTACTGGATCAGGCCGCGGCAGCCCTCGGCACCGACCGCAGCTCCTTCCTTCTGGCCCAGGGGCGACTGGCGGCCCAGCGGGTGCTGGCCGACCGCGAGCGGTTTGTCCTTGACGCCGATGCCCAGCAGGAATGGGAGCGGATCAATAGCCGCCCGGCCCGCAGGCTGCCAGGACTGACGCGGCTGCGGGAGCGGCCCTCTCCGTTTGTCACCCCAGCGGCGGACCAGCCCGAGGGATGAGCCGCTACCAACCACCAGAGCTACTGGCGGCCCGTCACCAGCTCGCAGATTCCCGCTGCCGATCGCAGGAACAGACAGCCTGGCTGGTGGAGGTGGCCCGGCAGGCCCATGGAGCTGGCACCACCCGGGTGTTTGTCGTCACCGAAGTGGACCAACCCCACGTCGTTGCCTACTACGCCTGGTGCATGGCGAGCGTGGCGATCGCGGAGCTGCCAGATCGGCTGCGCCGTGGCGTCGGTCGCTACCCCCAGCCCATCGCCCTGCTGGCTCGTCTGGGGGTCGACGAACGCCATGAAGGCCAGGGCCTCGGTGCGGCCCTGCTGCTCGATGCGATCACCAGAGTTGCCGGCCTCAGTGAGGCCATCGGCTGCCGCGGCTTGCTGGTCCATGCGGAATCCGAGCAGGGCCGGAGCTTCTATGAGCACCTGCTGCCGGAGTTTGAGCGCTCACCCACCGACCCCTTGCATCTGCTGCTGCTGCTCAAGGACATCCGCCGCACGCTGGGGCTCTAGGCCGCCACCAAGGGCGCCGACTCCACCAGGGCCGGAGCCAGGCGCAGGCAGCTGTCGCCGGCAGGAACCTCAATCAGGTTGGCCTGACGGATCTTGGAGATCATCCGGGTGGTGGTCACCCGGGTGGCGCCGATCAGCTCACCGATGCGTTCGTGGGTGAGGCGGAACGGCAAATCACACCAGTCGCCGCAGCGGCGTCCCATGCGGCGCACCAACAGGCTGAGCAGGGCATGCAGGCGCTGCTCAGCGTTGCCGAGGTGGCGGATGCGCAGCAGCTGCAGCGTCCACTCATTCACCGGATCAAAGCCCCCCTCCGCCGCAGGCACCGCTTCAGTTCTGAACAGCAGCGGCGTGAGGGCCTCCACGCACACCCCTTCACTGCAGAGGCGATCGGTGCGCAGCTGATCACCGGGCTGAAGAAACGCCAGCGTCATCCCCTCGGTTTCCTCGCAGGGGCAATACACGCGCGCCATGCCCTCGAGCACCTCAATGCAGCTGCCCTCGGGACGCAGCGCAGGATCGAGCAGCACGGCCTGCCCCACCGGCATCCGCACGGCGTTCACAGGGGACTCAGGAAGGAAACGGAAGCTCATGGACCCAGCCAAAGCAGGGCTAATTGCGAATGCGTCGCAATGTAGAGAAGCCTCGCGCTTTTTGCAAGCGATTCTCAGTAACAACTGGCAACTGCGAAGACACGGCGCAGCGAAGCCGGCATCAGCGCGCAAAAAAGGGGGCCGGAGGCCCCCACAGGAACGGATCGAGCCGGAAAGGGCTACGCCACGTTCAGCCCCGAGGAAGGCCCCAGGATCGGATCGTCCAGGTTCACCAGCGGCAGGATCGGGTTGGCGGTGTAGTCGGGGGAGAACGGACTCCAGCCCGGCAGGCCATCGAAATCAGGGTTCATCAGCGGGCGACCAAAGAACTCGTTGGTCTTGGTCATCAGATAGTTCCCGATGTTTTGCCCGGTAATAAAGGAGGCGCCGGTGGCCGCAGGGGTGTGAACCCCCCAGAACAGGCGGCTCTGGGCGGCCTCCATCGCCACTTCGCGGAACGACGACCAGCGCTTGCCCGTCACAGGGTCGTTGTAACCGCGATAGGAGCGCTTGGTGCCTTGGAGGGTTTGCGAACCGCCGGAGAAGGGAACGTCCTTACCAAAATAGGCATCCATCACCGATGACCAGGCGCCATAAATGTCCGAGTGGCCCGAGACATAGTCAGGGAACGGCGGGCTGGATTGCCCAGGAGTGATGGAATTCAGGCCAGAAGTCCAGAGCGGATCGTAAACGACACCTTTACCTGCCACATGCGCATATTCCCTGATCACCTGCTCGGGCCTGGGGATCAGATTGGTCCACTTGTCATACCAAGCCGCCGTGGTGGCATCAGCAATCGCCGTATGCATTGCCGCAAACAGCTGGGCATTTTCCTGAAGGGTGTTGCCTCGTTGAACGGCCAGGGCCATCGCCATGTAGTTGGGAAGGCCCCAGGGCTGCCAGGAATCGGCTTCATCCTGCGAATAGAACGCGCCGATCTCGGTTTGATCAGGGGTGCGTGCATTTTGCGTGCGGGATGTGCCCTGCTGCACGCCATAAACCCGCGCCGTTTCATATTCACGCGCGTAGCGGTAGCCATCGTTCTGATCAGGGCGGTAATCCAACCTCAGATCGATGTCACCATCAGGTCCGGTGATGAACAGTTTGTCCTGATTGGCTGTGGCTGAATAGGGGGCAGCCGAATCACCCGGCAGAATGAACGGAAGCACGTTGCCCCGGTTCGGGCCACCCAGCTGACCTGCCGCGCCACCGGTTGCAGCGGGCTGCCATACAAAGGCTGAAGGATCGGCCGGCAGCTTGAAGGGAGTGTCGTCGTAGGTGCCATCGTCGGCGCGCGAGGCGATCATCTGATCAGCTACGCGCCGGCCATAGGCCTCGCTACTACGCAGAGCTTTGGCAGAAATCGTGCCCTTGATCTCCGCAAGAGAGGACTTGTATTGCTCCTCGAACAGGTCTTTCTGCGAGGGGAACTCATTGGCAAGGATGCGGTAGGAGGCCGCATTCACAGCAGCCTCAGCCGAGAGATTGCCAGGCTTTTGGCTGTAGAGCTTGTTGGAGATGGTGAACAGCGGTCGACCTGCCGACGGGTCTGCCGCTGCGATGTCGTAAGCAGCCGCAGACACCATGGCGGCAATGCGGTTGCCGTTGTAGGGGCCATCAGCTTTCCCCTTCAAACCCTCCAACTGCGTGGAGGTAATGAACGTGGAGACCCAGTCGATCAGCACGTCCGTATTGGGTGCCGACACGCTTTTGGTATCGGTGGCCTGGAAGGCATTCTCCGTACCTAGATCAAAACCGGCATCACCGCCAACTGCTGTTGCCACCAGGTAGTAGCGGCCGGGCGCCAGTGCTAGATCGCGGGGATCAGCAGGATCTTCAACATACTGATTAAAGGGGATGTTAAATGTTTGGTTTTTCTTGAACGAATCAACGTACTGGGTGGCAACAGGATAGTCAGAGCGGCCATCCAACTGACCGTCTGTAGAGAGGTAGAGATTCACATAGCCCGAGTACCCCTTAACCTTACTGCCGCTTGCCTTGACCTTGACTTTTGCAGTCCCCGACTGAGAGGTCCAATATTCGGGGAGACTCACCGAGCCAAGGGAGACATCAAGACCTGACGCCATGGGAGACAGGGTAAAAATCAATACTTCAAAGGTTAATCAACGCAACAATGGAGGGCAACAGACCTTTCATGTTCCGAAACAGCGCGCTTGCCAGCAAAAGGAGCGAGCTGCTCAAAAGCTGAAGAAAAACCCACAGAGAATCCCCCCTAGTCAGACTCAAGCCACAAGATTGACTGTGGAGTCCAGTGCTCGCCTCAGCATCCAGGCATACACTGAGACAATCGCATCCTTTCGCATCATCGTTTGCACCAAGGAAGACCTGGCATCCTGCCCAGCTTTCGAGGGCCTGGATGAAAGCCTTCTCAAACGGCTGGAAATGCAATGCGCCGACCTGGAGTTTGGCGATCGCGAAGTAGTTGTGAATAAAGGATCGGATAGTAGTGTTTTCGTTCTGCTACAAGGAAGCGTTAAAGCGTCCAAGAGTGTGGATGGCTTTGAGCACGATATCGCCGTGATCAACAGCGGCCGCTTGTTTGGCACAACGGGAGCATCGTTGTGTATTCCATCCCCACTGACCTACACCAGCCAAGGGGGATGCAGAGTTGCACGCATTGATGTGCCCACCTTCTACAGCCTCGCCGAAGCTGCACCGCAACTGCTCGGCAAGCTGCACGAAGAAGCGAATGCCCTGATTGAAGCCACTCAGAACCACGTTCGCTGGGTCGCCATGCCGAGAGCGGTTGTTCTCGGATACAAGAATTTCCCAGAGTGTGATCGCATCCGCAACTTCCTATCGCGCAATCAGCTCAGGCACGACTTTGTTGATGCCCTCCTGGAAGCCGATAACAGCCTGGCATGGATTGGAGACTATCCATCGGAAGATCAGCTACCTGCCATTCAGTTCGTGGATGGCCATGTGCTGTGTCGACCAACACTGCGCGAACTGGCTGATCACCTGCAACTCTGCACCCAACCCGCCAGCAACAGCTACGACTGCGTTGTGGTGGGTGCTGGACCATCAGGATTGGCCGCCGGAGTGTATGCAGCTTCTGAGGGTCTGAAAACCCTGGTCATTGAACGGGAGGCCCCCGGCGGGCAAGCGCAGACATCCTCAAGAATTGAAAACTACCTTGGCTTTCCGCACGGGCTGAGCGGTGATGACCTGGCTCACCGGGGACTGGAACAGGTGCGCCGGCTGGGGGCCGAGCTGGTGGTCGCACGCAGTGTTGAGCAGATCAACAGCCATGACCTCACCATGCAGCTCGATGGCGGTACGGTCGTAAAAACGAAAAGCATCATCCTGGCCATCGGCGGAACCTGGAGAAAACTCAAAGCAGACAACGTTGAGGAGTTTGTTGGCCGAGGCATTACCTACGGAGCCAACCATCTCCATGCCTCCCTCTCCTACAACCAGCATGTTCACCTGGTTGGCGCAGGCAACTCCGCCGGGGAAGCAGCTCTCGACTTTGCTACCTATGCCAGACAGGTCACGCTGCTGGTGAGAGGTTCATCCCTGGTAGGCAAAATGTCGGCCTACTTGCGTGATCGCCTAGCCACCGCCACCAACATCAACATCCTCTACCACCGTGAGGTCACCGCCGTTCACGGTAGTGCAGGGCTTGAGTCACTCACGCTAAGAAATTCTGAGGATGGCAGCTCAGAAGACGTGAGCACCAACGGGCTCTACCTGTTCCTTGGAGAGGTAAACGATGCAACATGGCTACCTGCAGATCTCTGTGTTGATGATCACGGATTTATCCTCACTGGCAATGACATCCCTGAAGACCGGCTTCCAGCTCGCGAGTGGAAGCCGGCCGACAAGGAGACCTCAATTCCAGGGATTTACTGCTGCGGTGATATCCGCAGTGGATCCCTGAAGCGAGTGGCCTCTGCCGTTGGGGAAGGGTCAACTAGGGTCAACTGCTGTGATCTCAGCGCTGAAGCGCATTCAAGAGATGGCGCGAGCCTGAGCCGGTGAAGCGGCGGGGTCGTTGGCTGACCCCGCCGCGATGGGCTACTTCCAGCCGTTGCGCGCCATCAGCTGCACAGCAGCCTTGTTCTTGGCGCCCATCTGCTCCGCCGACACGCTGTCAGCCTTGAACGTGCCGAAGCGCTTGAGGATCGGGTTGTTGCCGTAGCCCTTGAGTGGATATTCATTGTTGGCTTCGGCGTAGCCGCGGCCGCCGGTGGGTGAGGCCAGGAACTCAATCAACTTGAGAGCAGCCTGAGGGTTCTTGGAGGTTTTCACCACCCCGGCCCCGGAGATGTTCACGTGCGCTGGATTGGTGAACACCACCTTCACCTTGCCGGCCATCGCCTTATCGGCGGCGCCGTTGTCGCCCGAGAGCATCCGAGCCAGGTAGTAGGTGTTCACCAGGCCCACACCACACTCACCGTTGGCCACAGCGCGAATCAACGGCGTATCCGAGGTGAAGTAGGGCTTGGTCACATTGGCGGTCATCCCCTTCACCCATTTCGCCGCAGCGGCATCGCCCCGCAGGATCATCTGATCCGCCACCAGCGACTGGTTGTACACGCTCTTGCTGTCGCGCAGGCAGAGCTTGCCCTTTAGGGCCGGGTTCGCCAGATCGGCATAGGTGCGGATGCTGGCGGGATTCACCAGCTTGGGATTCACCACCGGCACCCGCACCCGGCGGGTCAACCCAAACCAGCGGCCCTTGCTGTCACGCAGATTGAGCGGCACATCACGCATCAACGTGGCGGAAGGGCTGGAGCGGAACAGGCCCATGTCGGAAGCCTTGTCGAGTCGAGCAGCATCCACCAGCACCAGCACATCGGCCGGGCTGTTCTTGCCTTCAGTGCGCACCCGCTCAATCAGAGCATCGTCTTTGGCCTCCAGCAGCTTCACCTTGATGCCGGTGCGGGCGGTGAACTGCCGGTAAAGCTCCTTATCGGTGTTGTAGTGACGGCCGGAGTACACACCGATCTCCTGGCTCTGGGCCTGGGCTGGAGCCTGGGTGCTCTCAAGGCCAAGCGCAGTGATCGCCGCACCGGTGGCGCTCACCGCCAGCAGAGCAAGGGCACCCAGCGATTCGGGTTGGCGCAGGGATCGCAACGAGGGGAAATTCAAGGGGGCAAATCGTGCTTGTGGGCACTATGGCCAGCACAACGTGCCCTCCAGAAGGGCAGCGATCATTGCCCACCCACGGGTGTGACATTTGTCACACCAAACGGTGCAAAACCCAAGCCCCGTAGGCTTTTTGCCCATGGTTCCTCTCTCCGCCCAGGCCCCATCACGCAGCCCACAGCGCAGCCTGCTCGGAGCTGGGGTGCTGATGCTGTGTGCCCTGGCCCTGGCACCGGTGCTGAGCCTGGGCTGGTTTGCCTTCACGGCCAGCGAAGGCAGCCGCTTTGATCTGGGTCTCGGCGGGGGTGAGCAAGTGCTCAACACCCTGGCCCTGGTGGCCTTGGTGGGTCTGCTCACCGCTCTGCTGGGCACCGCCACCGGCTGGATCACGGCGCGCTGCGCCTTTCCGGGCCGGCGCTGGTTGCGCATCGCCCAATTGCTGCCTCTGGCAACCCCCAGCTATCTGCTGGCCGCCACCTGGATCGATCTGGGCAGCCGCTTCGGGGTGCGCGTGCACGGCTTCACGCCTACGCTGATCGTGATGGTGCTGAGCACCTACAGCTATGTGTTTCTGCTTTCCACCGAGAGCTTCTCGGTGAGCGGGCGCCGCCAGCTGGAAGCCTGCCGCAGCCTGGGGGTTGGCCCCTGGGGCAGCTTCTGGCGGGTGGCCCTGCCGATGGCCCTACCGGCCATCGGGGCTGGGGTGGCCCTGGGGGGCATGGAGGTGGTGAACGAGCTCGGAGCCGTGCAACTGCTCGGAGTGCCAACGCTCTCCACCGGCATCCTCAACCGCTGGCAACAAGATGGCGACCCCCAGGGCGCTGTGGCCCTGGCCCTGATGGCCCTGGTGATCGTGGCGCTGCTGGTGGGAGCGGAGCGCAACCTGCGCCAGCGCAGTCGCTGCTGGAACCTCGGCAACGACGGCGATGCCGACCCCCAATGGCGCCTGGTGGGGCAACGGCGCTGGCTCAGCCAAGCGCTCTGCCTGCTCCCGCCCCTGATCACGTTGGGGCTGCCGTTGATCTGGGCTGGATTCAGTTGGGATCAAATCCGCGCTGAAGACACCACCGAGCTGCTGGCCCTCGGTAGCCGCAGCTTCGGCCTGGCCCTGCTGGCTGCCGCCCTCACGGTGGCTGGTGGCCTGCTGCTCGCCATCGCCAAGCGTTGGATCCCCAACATCCCGCTGCAGCGGCTCACCTTCATCGCCGGCCTCGGCTACGCCATCCCCGGCACCGTGCTGGCCCTGGCGCTGATGCTGATCGGTGGCCCCCTAGCACTGGCGCCGCTGCTCCTGCTCGTGTGGGGCTACAGCGATCGCTTCTTGGCCGTGTCGAAGGGCGGGCTCGACGCCGCCCTGGAGCGGATCCCCCCCAGCGTGGATGAAGCGGCCACCTCCCTCGGCAACAGCTGGTTGGGCGTGTTGCAGCGGGTGCATCTGCCCCTGCTGCGCGGCCCCCTGCTGGTGGGCGGGCTGCTGGTGTTCGTGGACACGGTGAAGGAACTGCCGCTCACCTTCGCCCTGAGGCCGTTTGATTTCGACACCCTGGCTGTGCGTGTGTATCAGTACGCCAGCGATGAACGGGTGGGCGCTGCCCTGGTGCCAGCCCTGCTGATCCTGGCGTTGGGGATCCTGGCCGCCATGGCGCTGATTCCCAACCTGGAGCGGCTCGAGCGCAGCTGAACACCGCTCGGCCTCAGCCTCGCCACCACTGCTGCACCACCTCAGGGGTGCCGTACCAGCGCGAACCAAACGCACCCCCATGCGCCACACCGGGCAGGGTGATCGGCTCTGCTCCGCGCAACAGGGCCGACTGCAGCGGCACCAAGCCATCCCCTTCCAGATCATGGCGGCCAGCGATGGCCTGGTAGGAGCCCGGAGCCATGCGCTGACTGAGAGCCGAGCCTTCGGCCGCAGCCAATGCACCGGCCACCGCGATGTAGTGCACCTGATCGGCGAAACAGGCTCCGGGGAAGCGACGATCCACCATCTGCCGCAGCGGTGTGGCGCGCACCGCGGTGTGAGGGCTGCCCAGCGTGTAAAGCCGATCCGCCCAGCGTTTGCCGTTGTAGGTGCGGCCGGCAAAGGCTTCATCCGCCAGAAACAGGCGCAGCATCACGCCGCCTGAGCTGTGGCCGATCAGCGTGACCTTGCCAGTAGCCGAACGGGCCGCGAGCGCTTCTGCCTGCGCTGCCGCCCGATCCAACAGGCGCCGCCAACCCCAGGCCCAGGAGGTGAGCAACCAATCGAAGCGATTGGCTGGCACCAGCTCAACGGGCTGCTGGGTGTGCTGCCGCAGCCAGCTGCACATCGGCTGATAGGCCTCTTCGGTGATCAGAAATCCCCCCAGGATCAGCACAGGTTGAGCCGGCACGTGTGGCGCTCGCGTTTGGCAAGGTCTATGGTGATGGAGTGAACCGATCGGCGAGCACCAACGCGCCGCATCCCTTCACGCCCGATCCGCTCTCCCTCCAACGGGAGTTTGAACGGCAACTGGTCACGCGCTCACCCTTCGCAGGGGAACCCTTCACTGGCGGCCACGTGATCTCGGTTGTCATCGAGGCAAAGCGACAGATAAGTCAACGCACAACACAACCATGACCATTCACAAACCCATCGTTATCCCAACCCACAAACCGCAGACCACCAGCCACCGCCCCAAGCCGCAAACCCACCACGCCACGCCCCATCAACCCACCTGGGAGGAGCTGCTGGGGCGGCGCTGATCGCGCCCACCTGCAGATCCATGAGCCACTCGCTTGAATGGCGGCACGTTGATCAGGTCCATGGATCCTCACTGGCTGAAGCTGCGTTGGCCCATCACCGTGCTCGCCCTGGGCGCCATGGTGACGGGCCTTTTGATGCGCAGCAGCCAGCACCCGATCCAGCTGCAGCTGGTGCTGAGCTTTGCGGAACCGCTCAAGCTCGGCGGTGAGGTGAAGGGGATGCTGAGCATGCCTGAGCCAGTCCAGATGCGCCACGGCGGCAGCGTGAAGGTGCAAGTCACCGAGCAGGCGCCGGTGAAGCTGAGCGTCAACAACCCCAAACCCATTCAGGTGGAGGTCAGCAACCCCAATCCCATTCAGGTCAACATGAGCGAAGAGCAGCCCATGGAAGTCGACGTGCAGCCCAAAGCGCCGGTGAAGGTGAAGATCGGCCTGTGAAGAGGGCCAACTCTCGTTAGCGTGCGACCAGCGCTATGTGCACTGATGGCTCCGGAGCGGTTCTTCCTCGAACTCACACCACCCACTGAACTGCTCAGGAACGCTCCCCACGTGGTAATCGTGGGTGGTGGCTTCGCCGGCCTCAAAGCAGCCCACGCGCTGGCGGGGAAAACCGTGCGCGTCACCCTGATCGACAAGCGCAACTTCAACCTGTTCCAGCCCCTGCTGTATCAGGTGGCCTCAGGGCTGGTGTCGCAAACCGATGTGGCCTCGCCGCTGCGGATCATGTTGGGGCAGGCTCCCAATGTGCAGATCCTGATGGGAGAGGTGGACGACATCGACACCTCCGCCCAGGAGGTGATCTTCAACGATCGTCGACTCCACTACGACCACCTGATCGTGGCGGCCGGTGCCACCAGCAGCTACTTCGGCCACGACGAGTGGGCGCAGTTCGCCACACCGATGAAATCACTCGAAGATGCCTATGGCATTCGCAAGCGGGTGCTGGGTGCCCTCGAGGAGGCGGAGCAAACTCCAGATCCCACCCAAAGGCGCCTGCTGCAGTCGGTGGTGGTGGTGGGTGGCGGCCCCACCGGCTGCGAACTGGCAGCCTCCCTCAACGACCTGATGCGCCACACCCTGGATCGGGATTTCAAACAGATCGATCCCAGCCTCTGCCAGGTGACCCTGGTGGATCCCGGCGATCGCGTGCTGCGGGCCATGGATCCCCAGCTCTCGAAGGCCGCCGGCGATCACCTCAAGCGCTCCGGCGTGGAGCTGCTGCTGGGGGGGCGCGTGAAAACGATTGAAGCGAACAAGCTGGTGGTCACCACCAGCGATGGTGAAGTGACCCTGGAGGCCGGCACGATCTGCTGGACCGCCGGTGTGGCCGCCTCACCCCTGGGCAAACTGCTGGCCGAGCGCACTGGTTGCAGTGTGGATCGCGGTGGACGCCTCCCAGTGGAGCCGGATTTCTCCATCCCCGGACATCCCGAGATCCGCGTTGTGGGCGATCTCTGCAGCTACAGCCACACCAAGAACGGCAAACCACTACCGGGGATGGCCGGCCCGGCCGTGCAGATGGGGGGCTGGGTGGCCAAAGACATCCTCGCCAAGTTGCAGAACCAGACCCACGCGCCGTTTGTGTTCACCGATTTCGGCAGCATGGCGGTGGTGGGTCCGCTCTTCGCCGTTGCCGATCTTCGGGGCATCAAGGTGAGCGGAGCCTTGGGCTGGCTGCTGTGGGGATTGGCTCACCTGGCCTTCATCCCCGACAACGAAAACCGCCTCACCCTGCTCACCAAGTGGTTGTGGATGATCATCACGCGCGAGCGCTCGGCCCTGGTGATCACCCAGGCGCCGTCATGAGGCCGGGGCCATCGGCTCATCGCCGATCTCTTTGAGGGCGTGATACACGGGCTTGTCGACTAGCAACCGGCTGACATAAGCCGCGATCACAGAGGCCAACAGCAAACCGGGCAGCAGTTGCTGATCGCCGGCCATGCGCACGGCGAACAACACGGCCATCACCGGCAGCTGGGTGGCACCGGCCAAGCCCGCCACCATGCCAAACGCCAAGCCCATCTGGGGCACCATCCCGGCATCCCCCAGGCTGTGGCCGAGCACAGCTCCGAACGCAAACGACGGATCGATCAGACCGCCGGGGATGCCAGCGCCCAGGGCCAGCACAGGACCAATCACCCGCAGCACCAAGGTGAACAGATCACCCAGAACGCCAGGCAGCAGGGCATTGGTGGGTGATCCTCCTTCAATCATGTGGCGCATCAGCAACTCGCCATCGCAGCCGGAGGCACCGCCGCTGAGGAGCAGAAACACGCTCAGGCAAACCCCCAGCAGCAGACCCAGCCGCAGCGGTTGACGCTGCAACAGTGAGCGGAAACAGCGCGTGACCTGCAACAGCGTGCGTGCGAACACAGCACCGAGAGCTCCCGCCAACACACCGATGGGCAACGCCCAGCTGAGCTGGATCAGTTCAGCGGGAGCCACACCCACCATGCCGAGTGCAAATTCCGGCTCACCCACCGCACTGCTCACCGCCGCAGCCAAGGCACTGATCACCAGCGCAGGCCAGATCAGCCGCATCGAGAACGTACCCAGAAACTCCTCGGCCACAAACACCACGCCCATCAACGGCGTGTTGAAGCCGCCAGCGAGGCCAGCACCACCAGCCACCGCCATCAGATCAGAGTGGCTGAGATCGGCCAGCCATCGGGGAAAGCGACGGCGCAACCAGTACGCCGCCGAGGCTCCGATCTGAACCACGGGACCCTCACGACCCAGTGGCATCAAACTCAGGCTGGCAAGGGTCCACAGGAGCAAGCGCTGCAGGCTGGGAACGAGGCCGAGCAGCACGCCGGCTTGCTCCGGTTCCTCCAGGCTGGTCATCGTCTGCGGGATTCCTGACCCCTTGCCGCGGCTGAAGATGCCGCTCTGCAACAACATCAACAACGGGAAGACCACCACCGGCGAACAGGCCAGCAGCACCGTGAGAGGCCGCCAGGTTGAGCCACTGAAGGCGGGCAGCAGACCAAGCAGCTGATCGCCCCATCGATCCACCAGGTTGAACGGCAAGCACAGCAGGCCCACAAACAATCCCAGCAAACCGAGCTGGGCCAGCCGACGGATGAGCTCGTTCAAGGCCTTCATCGTTGCTGCCGTCAGGAGAGCCGTTTCTGAACGCGCCCAAGAATCAGCGCAATCAAGATGGCCACGTATAGCTGACCACTGATGGTGATCACGTTGGCGATCACCTGAACATTGATGTTGCTGGGGATGAGCACAGCGGTGCCAGCGGTGGTGAGCAGCCCGAAGGAAGCGGCCATCAGGGCAGGTGCAACAGCCACGCCGCCCGCACCCGCACCGGCAACCGGTGGCAGAGCCGAAAGCACAAAGGCCGAGGGCTGCAGAACCCACATCGCCGTGAGCAGAACACCCCCGGCAATGCCAACCGTGAGGTAGCCGGCCGCCGCACCAAGAACCACCGATGTGGTGACGAACGGCTCACGAATCAATGACTTCACCTTCCGGACCACGGTGAGGACGAGGAAGGCCATCCACACCACGACGTGGGGCAGGGTGAGCTGGCGTGCCAACACTGGGCTCCACAGCATGGCTGCATGCCAGATCACCTCCAGGGTGATGGCCATGCAGCCCATCGCATACATCAGCGGTCGTGTGGCACGCAGAGAGCTGAAGCGACTCACGAACACCATCAACACGGTGGCCTGGCCAACCAGCAGCAGCGATAGCAGCGGCGGGAACAGCTGAGCCACCGGCAGCAGCAGCAGCATCGACAGCTCATAAGCCAGCGTGATGCGATAACCGAAGTGACGGCCGCGGATCCGCTGCAGCTGCTCGCGACTGATCCTCAAGGAAGCCTCACAGGCCGGGGCTGCTCTGCATGATGCCGCCGTCGGCAAAGATGCTGGTGGCGGTGATGTAGCTGGCTGCGTCGCTAGCGAGGAAGGCCACCACCTTGGCGATCTCCTCGGGTTGGGCCATGCGGCCCATGGGGATCGCGGCGTTGAGCTTGGCCAGCAGCTCCGGGTTGTTCATCGTGGAATCGTTGATCGGCGTGGCCACGGCACCGGGGCCCACATTCACAATCGACACGCCCTTGGAGGCCAGCTCCACACCAGCGGTGCGGGTGAGCATGCGCACGCCGCCCTTGGCCACGCAGTAGGGGGTGTTGTTGGGCATCGGCCAGTCCTCGTGCACCGAGGAGATGTTGATGATGCGGCCGCCACTGCCCTGGGCAATCATCTGCTTGGCCGCGTACTGCGTGGCGAAGAACACACCGCGCAGATTCACGTTCAGCACCTTGTCGAAATCCTCGGGGGTGGTGTCGAGGATGGAGGTGCGGGTTTCGATGCCGGCGTTGTTCACCATCACATCGAGGCGGCCGTAGCGGTTCACGGCCTCCTGCACCAGGCGCTGCAGATCATCGAGCTTGCCCACATCGGCTTGAACGCCGAAACAGGTTCCGCCCAGTTCACCGATTTCTTGCTCAATCGCCTCGGTGGCTTCGGGGTGCGAGCGATAGTCGATCACCACGCGGGCGCCGAGGCGCGCCACCACCTCCACAATCGACTTGCCGATCCCGCTGTTGCCACCGGTCACGATGATCACCTTGCCCTTGAGCAGGTTGGAGAGGGTCTCGAGGGCGTAGGGGTTGGTTGCGGTCATGGCGAAGACAGCCGTCTGTGGCTGAGAACTGGGTGGACGCTAGGGGGTTTGCGCCATCCTGCCTGCGATCTGCAACACCCGATGAGTGATCCAGCGCTCACATGACAATGCGGTGACATTCCCGGCAGGTTGCCTACGGTGAAGCAACCCTTCTGAGCTGATTGTCAATGTCCGCCGGTGTGATCCGCAGAGCTATTCACAGCGACCGCTTTCCCAAGCCTGTGGCCTCTTACAGCCAGGGCTTCCAGATGGGCAACATGCTGTTCATCACCGGTCAGCTGCCGGTGGATCCCACCACCAATCTCAAGGTGGGCGACGGCGACATCACCCTGGAATCACGGCAGGTGATGCGGAATATGCAGGCGGTGCTCGAGGAAGCCGGGTTCGGCTTCGAACACCTGGTGAGCGCCACGGTGTATCTCACCGACATCAACACGCTCGACACCTTCGACGCCGTTTGGCAGGAGTATTTCCCCGACCCCATGGCCTACCCCTCCCGCGCCGTGGTGGAGGTATCGGCTCTGGTGCTGGGCATCCAGCTTGAGATCTCCGCCATCGCCATCAAAGACTGAACCCGCCAGCCATGAGCGATCCCTTCAGCCTGGCGCCCCAACCGGAGACCTATTGGCATCTCTGGACCGGTACGGATGGCATCAGCCGCCAGCAGCGGTGCACGATCAGCCAGTTCCAACTCGGGCAGCTGGGCCCCGGCGATTCCCCTCAGTTCTCAAGGCCCCTGTTTGATCAGGGCAATGCCTTCGTCACCTACCTACCGGTGGGGTGGACGGCCGACTGGCACGAAAACCACGTGCCCAAATGGATCTATGTGCTGCGGGGCGCCTGGTCGGTGCAGAGCATGGACGGGCAGATCGCGATCATGCGCGCCGGCGAGTATTCCTTCGGTGGCGATCAGGGCTGCATCGCCACGCCGGAAGGGCACAAGGGGCATCTCTCCGCCCAGGTGGGCGATGAGCCCTGCGTGCAGCTGATCATCCAGCGCAACGACGCTGCCTGGCGGCAGGCCCCCCCAGGCTTCTTCCAATGAGCCAACCCTCCAGCTGCACCGAGAGCTACGACCCGCGCTTCGAGGCCTTGGTGTTGTTCAACGCCGAGCTGGAGCAGCTGGCGGAGGGCTTCCGCTGGCTTGAGGGGCCCGTGTGGTTTGGCGATCAGCGCTGCCTGTTCTTCAGCGACATCCCGGGTAATCGCACCCTGCGCTGGAGCGAACAGCACGGCGTGAGCACCTTTCTGGAGCCTTCCGAGTTCGCCAACGGCCAGACGCGCGATCGCCAAGGCCGGTTGATCCAGTGCCATCACCGCAGCCGTTGCCTCACGCGCCTGGAGCACAACGGCAGCATCACCACGCTGGTGTCGCAGGCCCATGGCCATCGCCTCAACGCTCCCAACGATGTGGTGGTGAAAAGCGATGGCTCCATCTGGTTCAGCGATCCGCTCTATGGCCTGCTCAACGACTACGAGGGCGGCCGCCAACGCTCAGAACAGCCGCCGGCCCTCTACCGCCTGAATCCCAGCAGCGGCGAGATCGAAGCCGTCGCCACCGATTTCGACGGCCCGAACGGCCTGGCCTTCTCCCCGGATGAACAGCTGCTGTACGTGGCCGAATCCGGTGCCCCCGGCGTGCCTGAGCCCCGGCAGTACATCCGCCGCTTCCAGGTGAACGGCGATGGCCGCAGCCTCAGCGGCGGTGAGATCTTCCACAAGATCAGCCCGGGCTGGGCCGATGGCTTCCGTGTGGATGAACACGGCAACCTCTGGTGTGGCGCGGCCGATGGCGTGCACGTGATCGCACCCGATGGCGCCCTGATCGGCAAGGTGCTGGTGCCCAAGCGCGTGTCGAACCTCTGCTTCGGCGATCGCTACGGCAGCCGCCTGTTCATGTGTGCCTCCACCGCGATCTACAGCCTGTTCACCGCCACCCGCGGCGCCACCTGGCCGCAGTGAAGTTCCACCCAACCCAATCCAACCCAACCCATGGCCAACCCACAGCTCGAAACCTTCCTCAAGCAGGTGAAAGGCGATCCAGCCCTGCTGGAGCGTTTCAGCGCCTGCCCCAACCTCAATGCCATTGCAGCCCTGGGCGCTGAGCAGGGCTTCAGCTTCAGCGGTGTGGATCTATTGAAGCACCAGGCCGAAGCCACGCTGCGGCTCAGCGAGAGCGATCTCGAAGCGGCCGCCGCTGGGGTGGAGCTGGAGGGGCACCTCTGGCTGATGAAGATTGTGTGGGGCTGAGCCAACGATGCGCACCATTACCGCTCTTGAACTCGCCGACTGCCGCCGCATCGCCGCCGCCGCGGAGGCGATGGCCGCGCAACACCAGGCCACAGTGAGCCTGGCCATCTGTGATGCCGGGGGCCATCCCCTGCTGGTGGTGCGGCTCGATGGGGCCAGCCCCTCCAGCACCGCCGTGGCAACAGCCAAAGCGCGGATGGCCGCGCTGAACGGCAAAGCCACGGCCGATCAGGAGGCCGCCATCAATGGCGAACGTCCGGCCCTGCTGCAACTGGCCGGTGTGTTCAAAGAATCGGCAGTGGCGATGGGCGGCGGCCTGCCGCTGTTGCACAACGGCACCTGCATCGGAGCCGTGGGTGTGTCGGGGATGACGCCCGATCTCGATAGCGCCATTGCCTCAGCTGCCGCGGCGGCGCTCCAGAGCAACCCTGGCTGAGATTCACCGATGAGCACGCCCCACATCCGCAGCATCGGCTTCACCTGCCGCAATGCCGAGGCCATCGCCAACTTTTATACGAGCCATCTGGGCTGCCAAAGCCAGGCGTGCTTCGAGCTCGAGGCCGGCGCCTACGCCAAACTGATCGGCCTCCCAGGCAGCCGCCTCAAGCTACTGCGGCTGCAGCTGGGCGACGAACAGCTCGAACTGCTCGAAGTACTGGAGCTGGGGCCGAACCTGCGAGCCGGCCGCTCCATTCCCACCGAGTCCCGCAGCAACGACCTCTGGTTCCAGCACATCTGCATCGTGGTGGCCGACATGGCCGCCGCTGGCGGGCCCGTGCAGAGCCTCATCCAACAAGGCCAGCTGCAGAGCATCTCCAGCTCCCCGCAAACCCTGCCCAGCTGGAACCAGGCGGCCGCCGGGATCCAGGCGTTCAAATTTCACGACCCAGAAGGCCATTGCCTGGAGCTGCTGCAGTTTCCGCAAGACAAGGGCGATCCGCGCTGGCATCGAGCCGCTGAGGGATCAACGTTTCTCGGCATCGACCACAGCGCCATTGCCAATGCCGACACGCCACGCAGCTGCCGGTTCTACGACGAGCTGCTGGGATTGCGACTCGGTGGCGATGGCGTGAACAGCGGTATCGAACAGGACCATCTCGATGGCCTGAGCGGAACCGAAGTGCGAATCACAGGCCACCGCTGCCTGGAGGGACCCGGCATCGAATGCCTCAACTACCTGCAACCTGCCGGCGGGCGTCCCCTGCCGGCCGACCAGAACAGCGCCGACAGTGCCCATTGGCAGATCCGCCTGGCGGTGAGCGATCTGGAGCCCATCGCCTCCCAACTGGAGAGCTATGGCGGAAGCTGGGTGAGCCCCGGCATCGTGGATCTCTCAGGCGCGCAGGCCACGGCCCTCGGCTTCAGCCGAGCCCTGCAGATCCGCGACCCCGACGGCCATCAACTGCAGATCGTGTGCAGCTGATCACAGCGTTGCTGCGCTTCTGCGCCATCCCTCTAACTTTCAGCCAACCCTCTCAAACCCATGGACATCACCGTTGTGGAGTTGCTGGTGCCGGCGGCACCCTCCCCATTCGCCCAGGCGGCATTGCTGCTGCTGCGGGTGTTCATGGGCATCTGCTTCATCCGCCACGGTTGGCCGAAGCTGCGCAACCTGCAGACCTGGGCTCAGATGTTGAAAACCCCCGCCTGGCTCTGTT
>Ga0194133_10001269_pt1 | contig 45349 bp, 40 predicted proteins | sample TA2KigOf40mmetaG_FD_155448 | JGI IMG/M metagenome (GOLD analysis project Ga0194133, IMG submission 155448) | Freshwater microbial communities from Lake Tanganyika, Tanzania - TA2015055 Kigoma Offshore 40m | ecosystem: Environmental > Aquatic > Freshwater > Lake | place: Tanzania: Lake...
TTCGCTACTGACCTCGGGCGTAAGTTCTTCTCGACCGTGTAGACGATTTCCGCACTTGCCTCTTTGCCGGCCTCGGTACGCAAGGTCCAGCGATCGTTGATGCTGTAGCGCAACTTCAAGGTATTGATCGCCTCTGCGAGCGAGACGCCATAGCTCACATAGAGTCGGCTCGACAGATATTTGCCGAAGACCAGTGAGGTTTCGTTGGCAAGATTCTGCTCGATGCCGACATCCTCTATACCGATGCGCTGACCGAGCTGCTGCGCGAGGATAGCGCCACCTTGCGCGAGAATGGCATCGCGGCCGCTGCTGGCGATGTTGCTGCTCTGTGCGGTTTCCAGGGTTCCACCAGCCAGAATGAGCGATACCACCTGCGATTGCGGTAGTGAAGGCTCCGAGAAAAAGGTCATGCGTGGTTCGCGCAAGGTGCCGCGGACATTGACACCGGCCTTCACATCCGGAAATTCTTTGGTCGCGCGCAGATCCACGCCCGGATCGCCGAGCAGACCGCCCGAAAAAATCAATCGACCACGCTCGATATCGAGCCGTCTGCCGAGCGCGGCATACTTGCCTTCGGCAATTCCGAGCTCGCCTGAGCCGCGGTTGACGCCGTCGGCGGCGGTGATGACATTGAGCGCTCCGGCGAGCCGTCCCGAAAGTCCGAAGGAGTCGAGATTCACGCGATCCCCCAGCGTCAAGCGCAGATTGCTCGACACGCGGAAAGACGACTGTGGGTCGCGAGGCTCGGCGCTTACCAGGGTTTCGTCCGCTGACGTCAGCGTCGCGCCAGTCAGGTCGGCAGGCACGATTCTGGCCTCCGGAATATTCACCGTGCCGGTCGCCGCCAGATCACGACCAGCCACTTTGAAGCGCAAATTGGGCGATGCACTGATGCGGGCTTCGGGCATATCGATCATCAATAAATTCTCGCCGCGGAGTTGCAGTTCGCCATAGGGCTGGCCGCCGCGCCAAGTGAGCTCGGCGTTCGCGTCGATACGTCCTTTACCGGCGCGCGCCGAGGACTCGAGCACTAAACCGTTATCGAGCAGACGTGCCTCGGCACGAATGTCGCGCAGCGCGAGATTGACCTGATAAAAATCGAGCTCACCGTTCTCGAGGCGCAGTACGCCATTGACGAGCGGCGTACCCAAGGTACCGCCCACGATCAAATCCAGCGACAGCTCGCCCGCCGAGCGATCGATTTCCGGCACGTAGAGATAAAGCAGGGCGAGGGCGGTGGAGTCGGCGCGCAGCGTCGCCGTCAAAGGCATGTCTTGCCAGCGTTCGCCGGACGCCGCGCCGCCCGCTGCGACACGAGTCGCGCGCAGTTCGCCGCGCGCTCGGCCACGCTCGCCGGCTGCGACTTCAAGCGTGCCGTCTATTCCGGCATCGCTCGATTCGAGCAGCAAGGATCCGGAACCTAGCGGTAGCAGATCGCGTTTGCCGCCCGCGCGCTGCCAGAGCAGAGCCGCGTCGGCGAAATCGGCACGCACGCTACCGCGTGCGATGCCATCGTCCACTGCGCGCAGATTGATCGCGGCATTCAGTGAGCCTTGATACTCGGCTCGTGCAGCGGGTCGCGGCAGCAAGCTTGCGATGGGCAGTTTGGCGACGACCGCTTCGAGCGTCCAGTCGTCGCCTTCCCAGGTACCCGATCCGCAGATGGTCGTCAGTGCCGTCAATACGGAATCTTTGGTGCCGCGCAGGCAGAACGAGTCCACGCGTGCCGACTGAGTCGTCAAGCGCATGCCGAGCGGTTGTTCCAGCGACAGTCCGACGTTGTCGTCGAGGCGCAGCGCCAATTCCGACCAACGTTGCTGCCAGCCTTCGGCAGTAAAACTTGCGGTACCGCGCATCGCAGCGGACGAATCTTTGCCCGCGATATCGACCGCGAGCGTATGCGCGCTACTGCGGCCGGCGATATCGAGTTTCACACGGTCTGCCTGACGGCCGAAGGCATGGACGTCCTCGGCTTCGATATGGGCCCGTGCCGTGGCGTTGGCGCCGCCGCTCGGATCAAGATCGATGTCTGCGACGAGGCTGCCGATGTCGATACCGCCGATCGCGAGTTCGCTGCCCCGCGCGTCGAGGCGTACCAGCATCGCCGTCGGGGTACCGCGCAGCGTTCCGGTTGCGCTCAGGCTACCCTTGCCGCCTTCGGCAAGTACGCCGAGATCCTGCGCATCGATTTTGAAATCGAAGTCGTTGCGTTGTGGCGAGAGGCTGCCGTCGAGAGCGAGACGCAGACCGCCTGCCGAGACATCAATTTTGCGCAGTCGCAGCATGTCGCCGGCGATGGTCAGTCGACCCGAGCCGCGGGCGGCTGTGCCACGCAGGCGTCCGTTCACGCGCTGCACTTCGACATCGATAACCCCGCGCGCACCGAAGCCCTGTCCCCGGGCATCGAGTTGGAAATCTATTTTCCCCGGTAAGCCCGCGCGCCATTGCGCAGGATCGATACCACGGACGGCGCCATTGAGTTGCCAGCGTTCCGCCGGGCGCCAAGCGAACTCACCTTTGAGATCGGTGACTCCACCGAGAGTGCGCGCGAGGACACGCGAGATCACGAATTTTCCAGGGCTCAGTGTGCCCGTGACCTCGGCATCGAGCGGCGGCAGGGCGGCGATCTTCGCCGGGCCGCGTGCCGTGACCGCGTAGAAGCCAAGACCCTCGAAGCTGAAGTCGCCGCGATCACTGGCGATCGACGGCGTGGTGTCATTCAAAGGCCAACGGAATTTTTGCCAGCGACCTTGCAGCTCGAGATCGGGGCCAGCATCGGTAAAAGTAATAGTACCTGCGGCATCGACTTCGGTTCCGGAGCCTGGATGACCGAGCCCGATTTTTTTGGCCGTGATCACGCCCAGCGAGTAGCGACCATCGAAGTCGACATCCAGCGGACCCGCTGCGAGCCCCGGTGGCAGCAGACGACCTTTGGCGCGATAGCCGTCGCGATCGATCGTCAGGGCGAGCTCACCACCGATCAGGCCGAGCGCGGCTGCACCACCGAATTTCTGCAGATCGAGATTGCTGACTTTGGCGTCGGCCCGCACGCTCCATGGCGACAGCAAGCGCATCTTGCCCTCGTCGATATCGACATCGAAGGGTTCGCGCAGTCTCGCATCGAAGCGCGCCTCTTCGAGATCGCCGTCAAACTCCGCCTTCGCGAGCCAGGTTGGCCCGCGCTTCGGCTGAAAGCGCGCAGTTGCTCGACCCTCCAGCCCGAGTGGCAGCCCTGCACTCAGCAGACCATCCGCCTGCAGCTGCAGGTTTCCAAGGTGGGTGGACAGCGTGCGCACCGAGAGGGTCGTACTGCGCAGCAGACCGTCGAGTTTGGTGTCGCGAAACTCCACGGCGTTGCCGGTGAGCGGTTGAATCACGATCGATGGCAACGAGGCCGTCCGCGCCTCTACGGTGAGCAGTTGCGGCAGAAAGCGTGGCGGCTTGTCCGGCGGTGGACGATCGCGGAGCTGCTGGTCGATCTCGACGCGACCCACGCGAAATTCTGACGCCTCGACCGCTTGCCAAAGCAAGGGCAACAGATCGATCCGCATGCGGATGTCGCGCAGACGGAGGTGAACGACATCATGCTCGATATCGATCGCACCGATCTGCACGCCGTCTGCGAGGCTGCCCTGCACGTCGCGGATCGCGAAGCGCTCGATGGTGCCGAACCGTGGCGGAATTTTCGCTACGGCAAAACGCAGTGCGGATTCGGAGTGCCCGAGCAGCCACAGCGCGACCAAGGGCAGCGCGAGCAGCAACAGTGCAGCGGCAACAACGAGAGTGGTACGACGCCGCATAAGGTCAGAGCTTCGGTGAGAAGTTCAGGTGGAGTCGTGGGCCCGGCAGGCGATCAAAGTTTTTGTCGAGTGCGCACCGCGGGTCGGGAGTGACGCTGCGACAGACTGGATTGGTCAGTGGCTGCGCGAGATCGATGCCGAGCGTCACGATCGGCAGCCGCAGTCGCAGACCGATACCCGCCGAGTATTGCAAGGGATCACCAAAATCGTCGAATGCGTTGCCGGTATCGATGAACGCCGCGATGCCGAGATTGCGCGGCAGGTCGCGGATGACCTCGGCGGTTGCCGTAAACAAGTGTCGCCCACCGACCTTCGCACTGCCCGCTTCGATCGGTGACAAATCATTGAAACCGAAGCCGCGCACACTGCGATCACCGCCGGCAAAGAAACGTTCGGTACCCGGCAGGGCGGCGGCATTCGAGACGAGCGTGGCGCCCAACTGGCCACGTATGAACAAATGCCAGCTCGGGCCGAGATCGAATACCCGCTCGGCCTCCAGCCGTAGCTGCAAATAACTTTCTTCGGCACCGAGCGCCGTGGCCGAGCCGCGCAATTCGGCGTAGAGCGCACGCGAAAACAGCGCTTCACCGAGATAGCCGCGCGGTACCGACGAATAACTGATGCCCGGAATCACCAGCGTCGTGGCGTCTTCGAAACTCGGTCGGTTGAGCGCCTCGCGCGTGACGGTGCGTACACGACTCAAGGACGCGAACATCACGCGCTGCCACTCGCCGTCGACCTGAGTGATCGACGGCTGAAAGCGCGTGGTGCGCGTATCGAGGTCGCCAAGTTCGTCGCGCGCATAACGAAATTCGAAGCCCAGCCGTTCCAGTGCCGGATCACCGATCGGCAGGATGTAGCGGGCTTCGACCGATTGCTCGAGCTGCGCCGCCTTGATTTCGGTGCGTAGACGATGACCGCGGTCATTGAGGCGGCGATTTTCCCAGGTCAGCGTACCGCGTACCTTGCTGTCGGTGGCATAGCCAACACCCGTCGAGTACCGGTTGCGCCGATTGGGTTCGGTACGGATGCTGATGGGAATGCTGCGTGCAGCGTGATCCGGGTCACCCGCAAGTACTTCGACCGTCGAAAAATATTGACTGTCATCGAGGGCGAACTGGGTGCGCAGCAGTTGTCGTGCATCGTAGGGCGCAGACTCTTGGTAACGCAGGAAGCGACGCAGCAAGTCCTCTTCCAGCGAGCGCTGCTCGATGGTCGTCTTGCCGAAGGTGTATCGGTCGCCGGTTTGCATGGCGAGTCGAACGGCTGCCGAGCGCTTCGTCGGATCGACCAATAATTCGCTGACCGTGAGCTGCGCATCGACATAGCCGAGCGTCGAGGCGGTACGTCGCAGATTATCTTTGAGCGTATCGTAGGCGGCATGTTGCAAGCGATCGCCGCGGCGCAGCGTCGAGCTCGCGAGGATCTCTCTGAATGCGGGATCGTCCTTGCCGGCACCGCTCACTTCGACCTCGACGCCATCGAGTAACACCGGCAGGCCTGGTTCGATGCGGATGCGTGCTCGCCACCGACTCTCACTGACTTTCTCGATCGATGACGTGACGCTCGCCTCGTAGTAACCAAAGGGTCGCAGCGCGTTCGCGGCCTCACGTTCGGCCCGCTCCTGCAGACGCTCGACCAGAGCCTGATCGAGATCGTCGCGATTGCGGTATCGCTCGAGACTCAAAAAAATGAGCACGTTGCGCCGCAGTGCACCGTCGACGCCGCTGATCTCGATGTCGATGTCGGCGCGCGCCCGCGCACCGACGGCGAGGACGCCGACCAGACAGAGCAGCCACCAAGACTTCACGCGGTTCATGCGGGGCGGGTTTTCCCGGACGCTGGATAACCGCTCGATTCTACCCGCTCACGCCCATTCGTCGGCGCGTAGGCGCCAGTTCGCGGCGGCCGTCGGTTGACCGGCCATGTCGAAACTGCGCTCTTCGATATCCACGGCACCGTCGTGGCCCAGCAGCAGCAGGGTGGAGCAGCGCGTCCCGTAATCACCGTGCTGTACGAAGGCGGCCGACAGCCGCAGTTCCCACTCCGCGCTGAGGCCCGTTTGCGGCAGATCGCTCGGTCGTGCGCATTCACGGTCGGCGAGCGCCGCCCACAGCGGCGTCGGATCGGGCGTTTTGGTCGGGCTCGGAGCCGCCGCCAGCCAGCTCTCGAGCGCGGCGCGAAGTCGGCGAACTTTTGGCCAAGGTGTGTCGAGCACATGGTTGCTCAGCACATGCACGCCGGGTTCCAGCCGCCGTGCAAAAGGCTCGGCGCGATTGGTCGCGTACCAGAGATGTTGCGCATCGGCGAGCAGCAGGTTGAAACCCGCGTAGCCCGGCGAATCATCGGCCAGTTGCTCGAGGTATCCAGCGGGCTCCTGTTGCGTCCCGAGAAAATCGCTGACCAGCCGGCCGCGCGTCGGTGCGTCGCGACGTGGTCGAGCGAGTTCACGGTAGTTGGTGACCAGTCCCATGCGGCGGTTGCGGTCGATACCGAACCAGGTGCCGCCGGCCTGCAAATCACGGCCGGCGAGAATTTCGCTGCGTTCTGCCCAAGGTCCGAGCGCGGCGCTCTCGCGGGCATGAAATTCGTCGCGATTGGCGATCACGATCGCGCGATATCGCGGGTGCACGTTCCAGGCAATGGCAGCGAGGCACATCGTTGAAGTCCGTGTCGCGTTGCAGCTCGTGTAGCGTTGCAGCTCGTGTCGCGTTGCTCAGCGGTTTACGGCGCCGCTCCAGCTGCGCGTCGCGACGCTGCGCAACGGCGTGGGCCAATCCGCATCGAACCAGTTTTCGATCAGCCGATGCGAGATCGATGTGGGGGGCGGCAGAATGACGGCACCTGCTGCAATCTCGGCCCGCGTGAACCAACGCGCATCTTCGAGTTCGCTGCTGCCGCCGGCGACCGAGTCCGGCGCGGCACTCGCCATGAAGCCGAGCATCAAAGAAGACGGGAAGGGCCATGGCTGCGAGGAGTGATAGTCGCTGGCGGTGATGCTCACGCCGGTTTCTTCGAGCACCTCGCGGGCGACGGCATCTTCGAGACTCTCGCCAGGTTCGACGAAGCCGGCGATCGTGGAGTAACGATTCTTTGGCCAACTCGCCTGACGTCCGAGCAGTGCGCGTTCGCCATCACTGACCAGCACGATGATCGCCGGATCGATGCGTGGAAAAAACTCGGTGGCACACACAGAGCTACGACATTGCATCACGTGGCCGGCGCGCAGCGGCCGCGTCGGGGTGCCGCAGACACCGCAGTGCCGATGTCGCTGCTGCCAGTAACTAAGCGCACGCGCATAGGCGAGCAGACCGGCTTCTTCGCTGTCTAAAGTCGGGGCCAGCGGCCGCAATTCTTCGAAGCGGATGCGAGCGGCGTCGGTATCGGTATCGGCATCGTCGCCGAGCTGCACCATGACGCAGCGCCGTTCGCGAAACCAACCGAGCAGCACCAGTGATTCGTCGGGTGTAGTTCGTGCAAGGCTGTGTTGATGATCGACGAAGGCCGCCATCGGGGGATCACCCGCAACGCCGAGTGCAGTACCGCGAATCGGCAGGAACAAGGTGCCGGCATCAGCGCGCGCGGCTTGCAACCAGTCGGGATCTTCGCGCAACTCGGCGCGACGATCCAGATAGGGACCGGCGAGGAAATTGGTGGCTGATCGTTCGGAGGATGACGGCATCGGCGCTGGCCCGTGACCGCGCTGCAACGGTTGCGACCACCCGGACGGGGAGTCGCCGTTGTCAGATTTTTGCGGCCGTCGGCAGTTTAGCAGCGGCGGCCGCTGACTCGGTCGTTGCTCGCGGGCTACGACCGGGTGCCGGTGTTTTGGGTTTGTCGGGCATGGCCACCTCGCACACCCGGCAGAGTGGTTCGCGCAGCGTGATCGCCTCGACGATGTTCAACGCTTCGCAGGCAGGGCAAAAACGCAGGCGGATCTCATCGCCGGTAGTCAGTGCCTTGGCCAGAAATGCTGCATGCTCGAAGTCGATGCGGGGTCGTGGCACGACGCGTCGATAAGCCTCGTAACCGTCGCAGAGCAGGCGCCCGCGCGAAATAGTCGGAATTTTGCGGATGGCGGCTGGATTCGGCTGGTCGGCCACAACGCCAAACAGCAACAAGATGGAGGCGAGCGCGTGGGCCTCGGCACCGACGACGCCTGAGCGCAGAAAATAATTGACCTGCTCGGGCGACTTGCCACGATGGCGTCGCAGGCCGGCACCCGGCTTGATGTACGAGCGAAACAGCTTGCGGACGCGATCGTCGCTGAGCCCTGTCCAATAACGGATGGTTTGGGTGCGCGCCTCATGCCGCAACAGCCGCAGGGCAAGTTCGAGGCGCAAGCGGTCACGCTGGTAACGGTCGTCGGTCAGGTGCATGGCCTCGTCTCCCGCTGGGTATCAAAAAAACTGCTATTTCGGGGGAAAATATCCCAAAACAAAGGCTGCGTTCCAAGCCGTCATGGGGGACCATTTCCGTCGAAAAAACGGAGGAATGCATGGTCAACGAAAAAAAGCCCTCGAATCCCGAGACCGCTGCCCTTGTCACCACCGAAACCGACTTCTCGCGCAGCGTCGACCGCGAGATCATCCGCCAAGTCGGCGGCATGAACCTGCGCGGTCTGCGCATCCTGCGCGACGCCCTCGCGGCATCGCGGGTGGTTTTGCCGCAAGCCGCGGCAGCGCTCAAGTCGGAATGGCTCGCCATCGAAGATGCCGCGCTCGCTTCGGTCGCCGACTGTCCCTACCTGCTTTTCAACCTGTCGACCGATACCGCCTTCGCGTTGTGGCGGCGCGCTCAGGCGGAAGTTGCCCTGCCGCGCCTGCCTCCCGGTCTTTGCGAGGGTCACGCTGGCCAGGGTTTCGCGCGTATCGTTTGCTATTTCGCTTGGCAGACGGCGCAGTCGCGTCCCGCAGCGGCCTCGCTGCTGCTCGGATTGTCACCCGCCGGTTGCGAAGCCTTGCGCGCCCTCGAGCTGCCGCAGATCGACGAACTCGCCGAAACCGCCGGACCCTGCGTCAGCCTGCGTTGGGGCGATGACACCGCGTTCTGGCAGCGCCGGCTCGCGGCGGCCCGCGCGCGCGACCGCAATGGCCTATGGGAGACCACGCTCGCGGGCGTGCAGCGCCTCGCCGCCGTATCGCGCAGCAGCTGACCGCCGCTCTGCAGTCATCGGCCGTGTTATCTTCTTCGGCCTGATGGAAGCACTCGCGGTCCGCGGTCTCGTCAAGCGATACCGCAATGGTGTCGAGGCCCTCAAGGGCGTCGATCTGAGCGTCGCCGAAGGCGACTTTTTCGCGCTGCTCGGTCCGAACGGGGCAGGCAAGAGCACGATGATCGGCATCTGTACCTCGCTGGTAACCAAAACAGCGGGCAGCGTGCGGGTATTTGGGCACGATCTCGACACCGATCTCGAAGCCGCCAAGGCTTGCATCGGCGTGGTACCGCAAGAACTCAACCTCAATCAGTTCGAAACGCCCGAGACCATCGTCATCAATCAGGCGGGTTTTTACGGAATCCCGCGGCGGCTCGCACGCGAGCGTGCAGAAAAATACCTGACCAAACTTTCGCTCTGGGACAAGCGCAACAAGATGGCGCGCACCTTGTCCGGAGGCATGAAGCGGCGACTCATGATTGCGCGGGCGCTGGTGCACGAACCGCGCTTGCTCATCCTCGATGAGCCTACCGCGGGCGTCGACATCGAAATCCGCCGCTCGATGTGGGATTTCTTGCGCGAGCTCAACGCGGCAGGCACCACGATCATCTTGACGACGCACTATCTCGAAGAAGCCGAGACGCTCTGTCGCAACATCGCCATCATCGACCGCGGGCGTATTGCCGAGGCCGATCGCATGGATCGCTTGCTGCTGACGCTGCACACCGAGTCTTTCGTGCTGAGTCTGCGCGATCCGGTGGCCAGCGTGCCCAAAGTCGCGGGCTACGACATCCGGCTCGTTGGTCCGCAGACGCTCGAAATCGAGGTCAGCAAAGATCGCGATCTCAACGATCTTTTCACCCGGCTTTCGGCCGATGGTGTGCATGTGGTCACTATGCGCAACAAGGTCAATCGGCTCGAAGAAATCTTCATGCGCCTGGTCGACAAGTCGGGAGCTGCGGCATGAGTGCGGGTTTTGCCAGTGTTCGATGGATCGGCTTTCAGACCATCGTGCTGCGCGAGATCGGGCGCATTCTGCGCATATGGGGTCAGACCATCGTGCCCTCGGCGGTAACGGCGGCGCTGTACTTCGTGATCTTCGGCAGTCTGATCGGTCGGCGTATCGGGCAGATGGACGGCGTCGATTACATGCAGTACATCGCCCCCGGCCTCATCATGATGGCGGTCATTACCAACGCCTATGCGAACGTCTCGTCGTCTTTCTTTGGCGCCAAGTTCCAGCGTTTTCTCGAAGAGATCTCGGTGTCGCCGCAACCCAACTGGGTGATCATCGCTGGGTATGTCGGCGGTGGCGTGTTGCGCGGCCTGCTGGTGGGTCTTGCAGTCACGATGATTTCTTTGGTATTCACGCATCTGCCGGTGCATCATCTGTTGGTGACGCTGGTGGCGGTGTTGCTGACCGCCGTGGTGTTTTCTTTGGCGGGTTTCATCAACGGCGTGTTTGCCAAGAATTTCGACCAGGTGAACTGGATCCCCACCTTCATCCTCACGCCGCTCACTTATTTCGGGGGCGTTTTTTACTCCATCAATTTGCTGCCGGAGTGGGCGCGCACCTTGTCCTATGCCAACCCCGTTCTGCACATGGTCAACGCCTTTCGTTACGGCTTCCTCGGCCGCTCCGACGTCCACGTCGGTCTGGCCTTCGGCATCATGACCTTGGCGGCGCTGGCCTTGTTTGGCGTTGCGCTCTGGCTCATGGAGCGTGGCACCGGCCTGCGCGACTGAGGTCGCCGGGTCTGGCGCTCGTCCGCCACGCAACATGCACGAGCAATTCCATCCGCCGCGCTGGCTGAGCGGGCCGTACCTGCAGTCGATCCTGCCAAGCTTGCCGTTACGTCGAGTGTTGGTCGAGCGTCGCGCGCGTCCCTTGCTTGCCGCAAGTCGTGAGTTGTTGCTCGATTGCGGGGACGGGGTCCGCTTGCAGGGGTTTTTCTCGGCGGCGCCGCCTACGGTGAATGCCGTCGGCAGAACTCTTGCGGTGTTGCTGCACGGTTGGGAAGGCAGTGCGCGCTCGCTCTATGTATTGTCGTTGGCGCAGACGCTGCATCAGCATGGCCATGACGTCGTCAGGCTCAACCTGCGCGATCATGGCGATACGCACCACCTGAATCGCGAGTTGTTCCACTCGTGTCGATTACCTGAGGTGGTGGGCGCGGTGCAACGCCTGCAGTATCTGTTTCCAGCGCATCGGCTGGTGCTCGCCGGTTTTTCCTTGGGCGGTAATTTCATGCTGCGGGTAGCCGCGGAAGCCGAGCGCGCCGATTTACGTATTGCGCATGCTTTTGGTGTGTCGCCGGTACTCGATCCAGCCACCTGTCTGGATGCACTCGAGACTGGCTGGTGGCTCTATCACGATTATTTCGTGCGCAAGTGGCTGCGGTCGCTGCGGCTGAAGCAGCAGGCTTGGCCCGGGACCTTCGACTTCGGCGAATCATTGAAGTCGGGGGATCTGCGGGCGATGACGCGCGAGCTCGTTTTGCAGCACTCGGGCTACGGTACGGTCGAAGAATACTTTCGCGGCTATGCCATCACCGAGGATCGACTCGCCGGTCTGCGCGTGCCCGCTACGCTGATTACGGCTTTGGACGACCCCATTATCCCGGCCAAGGACCTCGCTCGATTGGCGCGACCACCGACCTTGCGGGTGATTGCCACGGCGACCGGCGGACATTGCGGATTTTTTGATTCCTTCAACGGCCCGGGCTGGGCGGATCGATTCATCCTGCGCGCGCTGGGAGCCACACCGGGGTCTGCTTGACCTAGAATCGGCCAATGCATCGACCTTTTCGCATGCTTGTGGTTTTGTTGCTGGCGCTGGTACTTGCCGGCTGCGGCGAACTGCAGGACTGGCGCAGTACGCAGCGGGCCGACACGCTCGAGGCGTACGAGGCCTTCGTCGAGCAGTATCCGCAGAGTCAGTATGTGCCGGTTGCGCAGCGGCGCCTCGCTGATCTTGTCGAGCAGCGCGATTGGTTGATCGCCACCGAGTCCGATACGGCCGAGGGCTACCGAGCCTTCATCAACAATCATCAGAAGGGGCGTTGGACGCGCGAGGCGCGGGTGCGCCTGCAGAATTTTCTATCGACGCCCGGCGTGCTGGGCCCGGCGGCGATCGAACCGGTCGAGTCGCCAGAGCCACCTGGCATGCTGCCGAGCGCCCCGGCACCGCTCGAGGACACGACGCCGGGCGGCAACAAAGATTCGCGTGCCAATACGAGCGCCGACACGGGTACCAATACGAGTGCCAGTGCGAGCGCCGACACGAGTGCGGACTCGCCGCCAGCCGCGCCGCCCGTTGCCGCGCCTGCGGTCAACGTCGAGCCAGCGCCCGTCACCCACCGTATCCAGCTCGGAGCGTATTCGAGTCGCAACAAGGCACTCGAGGCCTGGCGCGAGATGCGCGCCCGCCACGTCGAGCTGCAGGGTCTGGTCTCGCAAGCCGTGCTCGGCTCGAACGGCAAGGTCGAGATCTATCGGCTGCAGGCCAGTGTCGCCAGCGAGGAGCGCGCACGCGAGATCTGCCGAGTGCTGCTCGCAGCGCGTCAGGGCTGCGTATACGTGCCGCCAGGACGCTGATTTTCAGCTGCGCCGCGCATCATCGGTCACCCGTGCATGTACGACAATTTCTTTGGTCTGACCGAACCGCCGTTTTCGATCACGCCCGATCCGCGCTATCTCTATCCCAGTGCGCGGCATACCGAGGCACTCGGCCATCTGTTCTATGGCGTGAGTGCGGCAGGGGGTTTCATTCAGCTCACCGGCGAAGTGGGGACCGGCAAGACCACGGTAGTTCGCTCGCTGCTCGCCCGCGAACCCGCCGATGTCGACATCGCGCTCATTCTCAATCCGCGGGTGACGGTCACCGAGTTTCTGCAGACGATTTGCGAGGAATTGGGCGTGGCCGTGCCTGCCGACGGTCGCGACAGCGTGAAATCTTTGGTCGATGTCTTGACGGCACGGCTGCTCGAAGCCCATGCATCGGGGCGGCGTGTCGCAGTGCTGATCGACGAGGCGCATCTTCTCGAGCGCGATGTACTCGAGCAGGTGCGACTGCTGACCAACATCGAGACTGCGACTCGCAAGTTGCTGCAGGTGATACTCATCGGCCAGCCAGAACTGCGCGAGCTGCTCGCCCGTGAAGACATGCGCCAAGTTGCGCAGCGCATCACGGGTAGACTGCATCTCGATCCGCTGTCTGCCGAGGAGACTGCCGCCTATGTTCGTCACCGTTTGCGAGTCGCTGGTGCCACCCAAGAAATCTTCACGCCGGCTGCACTGCGTGAATTGCATCGACAGGGTCGGGGACTGCCGCGTCTCGTCAATGTCATTGCCGATCGGGCAATGCTCGCGGCATTCGCGAGTGATCGCCACGAGATCAAACCCGCGATCGTCCGCGCGGCCGCAGCCGAGGTAGCCGGAACAGCTCCACGCGCACGGCTATGGATTTGGCTGGCGATCGTGGCGACTGCACTGGCGATTGCTGGCACCGCGTTGGTGTGGCTACGCTGACGGATTTTGCCGTACTGCAGCGCAAAGAAAACACGAGACCAATTCATGAAGACACCCTCGAATAGTCGCTGTTCAGCGCGACTGGTTTTCTCGGTGATCGCGACGTGGTTGGCGATCGGTAGTGCGGTCGCCGCGCCCGCCACCGTCGCGCCCGAGGCGAAAGCGGGCGATTGGATAGCGTTTGGTCGCGACCCCGGAGGCAGTCAGCACTCGCCGCTCGCACAAATCGACACCGGCAATGTGCGTAAATTGCGTCGGGTATGGACGCATCGCAGCGGCGATTTCATCGACGCGCCCTCGCCGAAGGGATCCATTTTGCAGGTAACCCCCTTGCACGTGAATGGCACGCTCTATTTCTGCACGCCGTTCAATCGGGTGTTTGCGCTCGATGCAGAAACCGGACGCGAACGCTGGGTATTCGATCCGCATCGGCCTGATCCGCAGACGGGTCGTGAGGCCCTGAGTCCACCGCGGACCATGGCGAGTCGCTGTCGCGGTGTTGCGTATTGGGAGAGCACCTCGACAGCCGATTCTTTGACAGCAGACCCGAAGAAATCAGCAGGCGAGACGCCGTGTCGGCGCCGCATCTTCAAGAACGGGGAAAACGCGCGACTCTACGCGCTCGACGCCGATACCGGCGCCCTGTGCGCCGATTTTGGCTCTGCAAAGGGACATCCCGGCTGGGCGTCGCACGCCGACTACGAAAATCACGGCGAAGGCATCATGGCCTCCTCGACGTCGCCGCCCGCCGTGCTCGGGGACATCGTGATCGCCGCGATGGCGGTCAACGATGGCATCGCCAACGCCAAGGACGGCATCGTGCGCGCTTTCGATGTCCGCAGTGGCGAGTTGCGCTGGGAGTTCAATCCGATTCCGCCCGAGTTTCGCAGCCAAAGCGGGGCGGCGAACGTGTGGTCGACGATCAGCGTCGATGTGGCCAACAACCTCGTGTTTCTGCCCACCACGAGTCCATCGACCGACTACTACGGCGGCGGACGTCGTTTCGAGATGCCGTTGACGAATGCCATCGTCGCGCTCGATGGCGCGACGGGCAAAGTCGTCTGGTCGCGACAAGTGGTCCGCCACGACTTGTTCGACTATGACCTCGTGGGTCATCCGCTGCTGGTCGACATCCGTCGCGATGGCCGTATCGTGCAGGCCGCCCTGCTACAGACAAAGATGGGTTGGCTGTACGGATTCGATCGGCGCACGGGCGAGCCGCTTTGGCCCATTGTTGATCGCGAGGTGCCAGCGAGTGATGTGCCGGGCGAGGCGGCTGCAGCGACGCAGCCGGTACCGCAGGGTATGGCGCCCTTCGCCAGGCAGACTTTGCAGCGCAAAGATTTGTTCGGCATCACGCCCCTCGATACATATGCCTGCAGACGCCGCTTCGACGAGTTGCGCTACGAGGGCATGTACACGCCGCCCTCCGTTCGTGGCTCGATACTCTTTCCGTCGGCCTTGGGCGGGGGTAATTGGGGTGGCGCCGCGTACGATCCAGCGACCAACTCGCTGATCCTCAAAGCCGAAAACCTGGCGACGGTACTGCGGGTGATTCCGAAGAAAGACTCGGCCGAAGATCAGCAACCGCCCAAAGATTATCTGACTCGACCTTTGGTCGGTACGCCCTATCGGATCGAAGGCGAGCTGTTCAATTCGCCCCTCGGTGTGCCGTGTACGCCGCCGCCCTGGGGCACACTGATGGCGCTCGATCTCGGAACCGGCCAAGCGCGCTGGCAAATCCCACTGGGGCAGATTCGTCGCGCAGGGGTGACCGTTCCCAAGGGCGCCGGTTGGGGCTCGCCGAACGTGGCCGGGCCCATCACTACAGCCGGCGGACTGGTGTTCATCGGCGCCACGATGGATTCGAAGTTGCGAGCACTCGACACCCGCACGGGCAAAGAATTGTGGTCGGCCGATCTGCCAGTCCCCGGCATGGCCGTTCCCATGACGTACTCCGTCAAGGGCAAGCAATACGTGGTCATCGCGGCTGGTGGCAACGCCCAGGTGGGCACGCCCATCGGCGATTATTTGATCGCTTACGCCTTGGCCGACTGAGCGAGCAGCCGGGTCAGCAGGGCGAAAACGCCGTCGCCGTTCGCGCGCGTGGCCCATTGCACGTTTTGAGCGCGGTCCGTCCGTGAGCGAAATTCGACGGCCGTATGGCCCGCAGTCAGTGCCGATTCCGTTTCGACATCGACGTGACAGCGCCGAAATTCGAACAGCGAAGGCTCGATCAGCCAAGCGATCGGGCAGGGGTCATGCAGGGGTGAGCCTTGCTCGCGCGGTCCATTGGCAGGTAGCGCATTGGCGAACTCGAGCAGGTCGCGCGCCGCAGCTGCGGCCGGAGCGTCGAGCGCCGCAAGCGCCGCAGTTCTTGCGGGCGTGGCTCGAACCTGATGAGTCGCGTCGAGGCCGAAGGCATATACCGGTGGCCCCGCATTGAACACCACCTGCGCCGCGTGCGGATCAGCGTAGATATTGTATTCGGCAGAGGGCGTGATGTTGCCGCCTGCGCTGCGCGCACCACCCATGATCGCGAATTCGCGAACCCCGCGCAGTACCTCGGGACGACGCTGTATCGCGGTGGCGACATTGGTCATCGGCCCGGTGATCACCAAAGAAATCGAGGCGGCCGGCGCGGTCGTCAGTTCGCGGATCAGAAACTCGACCGCATGCAGTGCCTCCGGACCTTTGCGCGGCGTTCGTATCGGCAGATCGCCGAGGCCCGACTCGCCATGAAAATGACCGGCTTCCACAGGCTTGCGCTGCATGGGCTGCACGCAGCCCGCGTACACCGGGACATCTTCCCGGGCGGCGATTTCACGGATCAGACAGGCGTTTCGGGCGGTCAGGGTGGCAGCCACGTTGCCGGCGACAGTGGTGATGCCGCGCAGCTTGAGCACATCGCTCGCGGCAAACGCGAGCAGCAGGGCAACGCCGTCGTCGACCCCGGGGTCACAGTCGATGATGACCGCAGACGTGTGCATTCAGGCGGGTAGCGCGTCCCAGTAAGCCTCGATGCGCTTGCGCATCGCGGCGTCGGGCAGACGCCCTTGCGCAGCACCGAGATTGTCTTCGAGGTTCGCGACTTTGGTCATGCCCGGAATCGCACAGGTGACCGCCGGATGCGAGACGACATACTTCAAGAAAAGTTGGCCCCAGCTGCGCGCATCGAACTCCGCTGCCCAGTCCGGTAATTTTTGTTCACGCACACGGCCGAAGAGATTACCGTCGCGTCGGCCGCCGAAGGGCAGATTGACCAGCACGGCAATGCCTTTCTCGGCTGCCAGTGGTAGCACCTCGTCGGCGGCGCCACGATTACCGAGCGAGTAGTCGACCTGAATGAAGTCCAGCTTCTGCGTGCGCATGAGACGCAACATGTCGGGATACTGGGCGTCCTGTGAGGTGGTGATTCCGACGTAGCGAATCCGCTTCGCAGCCACCCACTCGGCCATCAGTGGCAGCAGCACTTCGGCGCCGATCAGGTTGTGCACCTGCATCAGCTCAATGAAATTGGTCTGCAATCGACGCATCGATTCATCCATGCTGGCGATGCCTTCTTCGCGAGTGCCCCCGCGTGCCGTGACCTTGGTGGCAACGAAGGCCTGCGATCGATTACCGATCTCGGCGAGCAGCTCGCCGATCACGCGCTCGGATTCGCGATAGAGAGGGGCCGTATCGATGACGCTGAGGCCAGCAGCCGTCAGCCGTTCGAGCACCGCGCGACGGGCTGCCCGCTCTTCCGGCGTGGTCGGGCTGTAATTGTTGGTGCCGACGCCGATGAGGGGAATCTTTTCGCCGCTCGACGGGATGATCTTGCGCAGCAACCCTGCAGCGAATGTCGGTGTACCCGTTGCCGCAAAGCCGGCGACGGCGCCGCTCGCCATGGCGAGCAGCAAAGCCGTACGACGAGTGATCAGCGAATTGACGATTCGAGTGCTCAAGGGTGATCTCCGTTGACGTGTCAGGACGGCAGCAGCAGCTGCGGCGTGGATGGTGCACATTCCGGCGCGGCGGCGCGCAGCAGCATCCATGCCAGACAAAGATTGGACGATATCACCGGGATCGGCAACTCGCGGTGAGCGGTACTTAGCGCCCGCAAGGTCGGCATCCCGGTGCCACTCAGAACCAGTGCTTCGGCGCGCCCCTGCGTGAGTTTGCGCAGCGCGCCTAACGCATCGTCGCTGGTCATTTCATAGATGTCGTGGGTATCGGCGAGCGTTGGATCGACTCGCAGGCGTGTGACGACGTCGATGCCCGCGTGTTCCCAGTACCGGTAGCCCGCCGCGGCGAGACTTTCGGGATAGGGCGAAATCAGCGCGATACGCCTTACGCCCAACGCTTGCAGCGTGCCGCGAATGGCTTGTGCGGCGGTGATGACGGGGATGCCGCGTGTTTTCGCGGCCGCCGTCGTCAGCTCGTCCTCGAGCGCCGGGCCTGCGCGATAGCTCGAGCCCGTGCAGCCAAAGCCGAAGGCGGCCAGGCGCATCGACCCGAAGCTCGCGATCGCTTCAGGGAGATGTCGGATGTAATAGTCGAGGCGTGTTTCGACGTCTGGCGCCGGATGCACCAGGCGAGTCGCATAAATGGCGACGCCCTCCGGCAGGAGGGCGCGCAGTTCTGGTTCGACGGTGGGATTGGCCTGCGGCGTCGCCACACCCAAGCGGGCGCGGGCGCCGTAGTCCGCACTCATTCGCAAAGGCTTTCGAGATACCCCTGAGCCACCGGCGACAAGCGCTTCATGGCGAGGGCGCGAGCCTTCGGTGCATCGACAAGATGCTCGAGCGGCCCGGACACGAGCATGCGCAGGACCTGCGGGTTCTTGCGGGACACGGCGGCCATTTTGTTGAGTACGGTGAAACCGCGGTAGATCTTGGCGCGCGGCGCGCGGCGGTTTTCGATGGAGCGAGCGAGGTATTGGCCGAAGCGGGAGTACAGGAAGTAATCGTCGTCACCGACGTCAAAACGGGCTTCGGCAAAGAAGTCCGGGAAGTTCTTTTCTAGATACTGATTGACCTTGAGAAGACGGGGTCCAGGGTCGTTGTCTTGCGACGCTGAGATCTTCATTTCTTCTTGTCCACCTCCATCGGGTCCAGACAGCCATCTCTGGACGTCACGAGCGGCACCACACCTCGCAACGCGCGCGAAAATTAAGACACACTGACCGCGAGTGCAATACCTTTGGAAAAATTTTTTCCGGGATGCCTGCCAATGACCGACGACTCACCACTCGCGCTCGAGAGTTTTCGGGCCCCGCTGCGCGCCTTGGTGTTTGGAGCGAGCGGCGGTATCGGCGCCGCTTGCGTCGATCTGCTGGCTCCGCAGCCGAACGTTGCTGCGGTATATGCCGCGTCACGAACCGCGCCGGCGCCGTGGAATTTCTCACTGGAGGACGAGGGCTCGATCGCAGGCGTTGCGGCGGCGGCGGCGGCCGCAGGCCCGCTGGATCTCGTCATCGTTGCCACAGGGGTGTTGCACGCCGAGAACCTGCTACCGGAAAAAACCTGGCGCAGTCTGGATGCTGCTGCGCTCGCGCGCGCCTTCGCCGTGAATGCGACCGGGCCCGCGTTGATCGCCAAGCACACGCTCGGCTTGTTGCGGCGCGATGCTAAGTCGGTGTTCGCCTGTCTCTCGGCGCGTGTCGGTTCGATCGACGACAACCGACTCGGCGGCTGGCATGCGTATCGCGCCTCCAAAGCGGCACTCAATATGCTGCTCCGCAGCTGCGCCGTGGAGCTTCGCCAGCGCAATCCCGGCGCGCTCTGCGTAGCGCTGCACCCCGGCACGGTCGACACACGGCTTTCCAAGCCGTTTCAGGCGGGCGTGGAGCCTGCAAAACTCTTCACGCCGCAGCGCTCAGCGCGCGCGCTGCTCGGGGTGCTTGATCGCTTGACCCCTGCCGACAGCGGGCGACTCTGGGCTTGGGATGGGCGGCCCATTCCCTTTTAGTCCCGTATCCGCCTCCCGAAGCCGGTGGTAGGCTCGGGGGCTGCTGGATAGCTCGGCGATTTGGGATGGACCCCGACGATGAGCGCGACCAAGACTGACTCAGGCCCGACCGACTCAGGTTGCATTCGCCCCCTTGATGGCGTGCGCGTCATCGATGTCGGCAATTTTTTGGCCGGACCCTATGCGGGCACCATCATGGCGGAGTTCGGTGCCGAGGTGATCAAGATCGAGCACCCGCAAGGCGGCGATCCGATGCGTCGCTACGGCACCACGACCGCCCGTCCCGACGCCACGCTCAAGTGGCTGAGCGAGAGCCGCAACAAAAAATCCGTAACTTGCGATCTGCGACAGCCCGCAGGCGTCGCGCTGTTGTTGAAGCTGGTCGCCAAGGCTGACGTGTTGATCGAAAACTTTCGACCGGAGGCCATGGAGAGCTGGGGTCTTGGTTGGGATGTGCTGCATGCTGCCAATCCGCGTCTCGTCATGCTGCGCGTCACGGGCTACGGACAAACCGGCCCTTATCGACGACGCGCGGGTTTCGCACATATTGCTCAAGCGTTCGGCGGCCTGAACTATCTCGCCGGTTTCCCGGGCGAGACCCCCGTATTGCCGGGCACCGTCCCCTTGGGTGATTACGTGGCGAGTCTGTTCGGCGCCATCGGCACTTTGATCGCGTTACGCCACGCCGAGCAGACCGGTCGTGGTCAGATCGTCGACGTCGGCATTTACGAGGCGATCTTCCGGATCCTCGAAGAAATCGCTGCGGCCTACGGCCTGCACGGCGTGGTACGCGAACGCGAAGGGTCGGGCAGTTTTGTCGCCTGTCCCCATGGGCATTTCCGAACCCGTGACGATCGTTGGATCGCGATCGCTTGCACCACCGACAAGATGTTCGAACGTCTGGCAGCGGCGATGGGCCGACCCGAACTCGCCGCTGCGGAACTCTATGGCGACCAACGTAAACGTCTCGCGGCGCGTGAGACGGTCGACGCGCTCGTCATCGATTGGGTGGCATCGCTCGAGCGTCAGGTAATCCTCGACCGATGTCTCGAGATGGAAGTCCCTGCTGGCAAGGTCAACTCGATCGCCGATATCTTTGATGACGAGCACTTCCAGGCGCGGGAAAATTTGCTGAGTCGCGAAGCCGAGGGCCTCGGCGATGTGGTCGTGCCTGGTGTCGTGCCGCGTCTTTCCAAAACGCCCGGGCGGGTCACCCACCTCGGACCCACCCTCGGTGACGCCACGGTGGCCGTGCTCACTGGACTTTTGCAACTCAACGCCGCAGAGATTGCCGCGCTGCGCGACAAGAAGATCATTTGAGCGGAGCCGCAGCCAACCCATGACAGCGTCAGCGAACAACACACAGGATGAGCGTCTGCCCCTCAAGGGCATTCGGGTGATCGATATCGCGACTGTGATCGCGGCGCCTTATTGCGCCACTTTGCTCGGCGAGTTCGGAGCGGATGTACTAAAGCTCGAACATCCGGCCGGCGGCGATGCATTGCGCCGTTTCGGCACGCCCTCGAAACGCGGCGACACCCTGACTTGGCTCAGCGAGTCGCGCAACAAGCGCTCGATGACCATCGATTTGCGCACCGCCGAGGGCGCCGAGGTGTTCAAGTCGATGATCGCCAAGGTCGATGTGCTGTGCGAAAACTTTCGCACGGGTACGCTCGAGCGCTGGAATCTCGGTTGGGACGTACTACGCGAGATCAATCCGCGCCTCGTCATGCTGCGCGTCACGGGCTTCGGTCAGACGGGGCCCTACAAAGATCGCCCCGGGTTCGCTCGGGTCGCGCATGCCATGGGTGGTATTGCCTATCTCGCCGGTATGCCCAAGGGCACTCCGGTGACTCCCGGCTCGACGACTCTCGGTGATTACATGACGGGACTCTATGGTTGCTTCGGTGTGCTGATGGCGCTGCGCCATCGCGATCTGACCGGTGAGGGTCAATTCATTGATGCGGCTCTTTATGAGTCTATTTTTCGTTGTACCGAGGAGCTGGCGCCGGCCTACGGCATGTTCGGTACGGTCCGTGAACGACAGGGCTCCTCACATAACGATTTCGCGGTGCCGCACGGGCACTTCTCGACGCGCGATGGCAAGTGGGTAGCGATATCCTGTGCTACCGACATGCTGTTCGCCCGCCTCGCGCAGGCGATGGGCCGACCGGATCTCGCGGCGCCGCATACCTATGGCGAGCAGGAACAGCGGCTTGCGCATCGTCACGACGTCAATGAAATCGTTCGTGATTGGTGTGGTTCGCTGACCCGCGAAGAGGTATTGCAGCGCTGCTATGCGACCGACACGCCGGCCGGACCGCTCAACAACATCGCCGATATCTTTGGCGATCGACAGTTTCATGCGCGACGCAACATGGTGGCAATCGATGCGCCAGACACGGGCGAACAAATCATCGTGCCTACGCCTGTGCCGCGCTTGTCCGCGACACCGGGCAGCATTCGCTCTCTCGGGCCCAAGCTCGGCGAACACACCGATGAAATCCTGCGCGAACTGCTTGGCATGGGCGATGCCGAGATTGCCGAGTTGCGGGCCCGCAAGGCGATTTAGAGGGCCGATAGATGGCAGGTATTCTCGGTGGCTTGCGGGTGATCGAAGGTTCGGCATTTGTTGCCGCGCCACTCGGTGGCATGACCTTGGCGCAACTTGGTGCGGATGTCATTCGCTTCGATCCGCTCGGTGGCGGGCTCGATCGCCATCGTTGGCCGGTGACGGCGTCCGGACAATCGCTGTTTTGGACCGGCATGAACAAGGGCAAACGGTCCATCGCTGTTGATCTGCGCAACCCCCGCGGACAAGAACTGCTGACCCGCCTCATCGCAGCGCCCGGTCCTGACGCAGGTATTTTCAGCACGAACTTTCCGGCTCGCGGTTGGCTGGCATACGAGTCGCTGAGCAAAGCGCGCGCCGATCTCGTGATGGTGAACCTGCTCGGTCGTCGCGATGGCGGCTCGGAAGTGGACTACACCGTGAATCCGCAATTCGGATTTCCGCTGCTCACCGGAGCAGCCGATGGCGAGCCGGTGAATCACGTCTTCCCGGCCTGGGATGCCATCGCCGGCAACATGATCGCTACCGCCATCCTCGCGGCACTGCATCATCGCGATCGCCATGGTGAAGGGCAGCTGGTCACACTGGCGCTCAAAGATGTAGGGCTGGCGTTGCTCGGTCATCTCGGCATGATCGCCGAGGTACAAATCAACGCCGTTGACCGGCCGCGCTACGGCAATCATCTTTACGGCGCTTTCGGCCGAGACTTCGTGACTCTCGACGGACGTCGGTTGATGGTCGTCGGTCTGACTTATCTGCAATGGACCTGCCTGCTGCAGGCTACCGAGCTGGGTTCGGCGGTCGACGAACTTGCCGGACGCTTGCAGGTTGATCTGAGCCGTGAAGGCCATCGTTTCGCAGCCCGCGAGCAGTTAGCCGAGTTGTTCGCGCCGTGGTTTGCTGTCCGCAGCTTCGCGCAGGTTCGCGAAATCTTTGACAGACACCGCGTGACCTGGGGGCCCTACCGGAGCGTGCGACAAGCTCTCGTCGAAGATCCCGATCTCTCCACAGCACACCCCATGTTCGCGAACATCGAACAGCCGGACATCGGCATCACTTTGGCGCCGGCGTCGCCGCTCGATTTCAGTCGGGTACAGCGTCTGCCGGCAAAACCCGCGCCGCGGCTGGGCGAGCACACCGACGAGGTTCTGCTCGAAGTGCTCGGTCTGAGTTCAGGTGAAGTCGGCGCGCTGCACGACGCCGGGATCGTCGCCGGACCCGAAAATGATCACTCGCAACGGAGCATGCAATGAAGCTGCCGCAAAACTTTTACAAACAGCTCGCCATCGGCGCACCACCGCCTTTTCGCGAGTTGCCTTTGCGACCCGAGCGGGTAGTGCACTTTTTTCCGCCGCACATCGAAAAAATCCGCACGCGTCTCACCGATACCGCGCGGCAAGTCGATGTGCTCTGCGGCAACCTCGAAGATGCGATACCGATCGAGTCCAAGGCTGCAGCGCGCGACGGCTTCATCGAAGGCGTGCGGCAAGCGGATCTCGGTGACACTGCGCTATGGGTACGAGTCAACTGTCTCAATAGCCCATGGGTGCTCGACGATCTGTCGCAACTCGTTGCCGGCGTTGGCAATCGACTCGATGCCGTGATGATCCCGAAAGTCGAGGGTCCCTGGGACATTCATTTTGTCGACCAATATTTGGCGTTGCTCGAAGCGCGGTTCAGTATCGAAAAGCCGATCCTCATTCACGCCTTGCTCGAGACCGCCGAGGGTGTGAAGAACGTCGAATCGATTGTCAGCGCGAGTCCGCGCATGCACGGCTTGAGCCTCGGGCCTGCGGACCTCGCGGCTTCGCGGGGCATGAAGACGACCCGCGTTGGTGGCGGGCACCCGTTTTATGGAGTGCTCGCAGACCCCGATGCCAACGGCGCCGCACGCAGCTTCGTGCAGCAGGACCTCTGGCATTACACGATCGCGCGCATGGTCGATGCCTGCGCCGCCAGCGGCATTCGTGCGTTCTACGGACCTTTCGGCGATCTGAAAGACGAGGCGGGTTGCGAAGCCCAGTACCGTAACGCCTTCATCATGGGTTGCACCGGAGCCTGGTCGCTCGCCCCCAACCAGATCGCGATCGCCAAGCGCGTATTCAGTCCCGATGTGCGCGAGGTGCTATTCGCCAAGCGCATTCTCGAGTCGATGCCCGATGGCACCGGAGTAGCGATGATCGACGGCAAGATGCAGGACGATGCCACCTGGAAGCAGGCCAAGGTCATGGTGGACCTCGCTCGCTTGGTTGCACGCAAGGATCCGGACCTTGCTGCCGCATACGGACTTTGAGGAGCAACGTCTTCATGAGCGGCAAGACGAGTCCCGGTAATTTCTTTGAAGACTTTTTCGTCGGGCAGCGGCTGCCCCACGCGCCCCCACGCACCGTAACGACGGGCGAGGTGGCGTTGTACACGGCCTTGTTCGGATCGCGGTTTGCGATTTCCTCGTCCGACCCGTTCGCCAGAGCGCTGGGTTTGCCCGCGGCGCCGCTGGAGTCGATGCTGGTTTTTCACGTGATATTCGGCCGTACCGTTGCGGATATTTCGCGTAACGCCATTGCCAACCTCGGCTATGCCGGAGTGCGGTTCGGTGTGCCGGTCTATCCCGGGGATACTTTGCAGGCAGATTCCGTGGTGATCGGGCTCAAGCAGAACACCGATGGCAAGACCGGAGTCGTCTATGTGCACTCCACCGGTACCAACCAGCGCGGCGAGATCGTGCTCGACTTCCGCCGTTGGGTGATGGTGAACAAGCGTGATCGCGCGCACCCCGCCCCGGAGACCGTCGTTCCGCAACTGCCATCTCGCGTCTTGGCGGCTGATTTTCATGTGCCCATGACTTTGTCGCGCGAGGGGTATGACAGCGCCCGCACCGGCGATCAATTTCTTTTGGACGATTACGCGATTGGTGAGCGGATCGATCATGTCGATGGCATGACGATCGAAGAGGCCGAGCACATGCTCGCCACCAAGCTTTATCAAAATACGGCCAAGGTGCACTTCAACCAGCATGTCGAGCGCGCGGGCAGATTCGGCAAGCGTATCGTCTATGGCGGCCACGTCATCAGTCTTGCGCGCTCTCTATCGTTCTCCGGGCTGGCAAACGCGCTGATGGTGGCGGCTATCCACGGCGGCAGACATGCTGCACCGACTTTCGCGGGTGACACGATTTACGCGTGGTCGGAGGTGCTTGAGTGCGAGTCCTTGCCGGGCCGCGCCGATGTCGGTGCGCTGCGTTTGCGTACGGTAGCGACCAAAGACCGCTCCTGCAGCGACTTTCCCGGGCAGGAGGGTGGTAGTCAGCTTGACCCCTCGATAGTGCTCGACATCGACTGGTCTGTGCTGATGCCGCGTCGTATTTGATCGGTCAGCGCCTGGCTGACGGGATGGCCGGTCACACTTTGTGACCGGTTCAAGTCGTCGACTTCCGTCTGTGTCAGTCGAAATCTGAAGTCTTCGGGAAAACGCGCGCTGTGATAGCAAAGATTCTCGGGCAGGGCGTGGCGCGCACGCGATCTCAGCGCAACCTCGTAAGACCCGGCAAGCGGTCATAAACGGCGTCAAAACTCAGCATATTTTCGATGTTCTGTCGTTGCATGGTGGCGACGTGCAGCGCGGCGCGTACAGGTAGCGTCGGGTACTGCAATACGAGTTGCTTCGCGCGCTCCACGGTCTCGCGATCGACCGCGATCACTTCATCCACCACACCCAGTAGCGCATCCATGGCCGTTTGGATGCCGCCACGACGTTCGATGGCGGTATATCGATGCAGGATTTCGACGAGCACCTCGGAGTCGGTAACGAGTCGCACACGCTGGGTCACGAGGGCCTCGAGTCGCCGCTGTGCGTCGACCTTGTTCGGATGTGCAGCACCGACGAGATACATGGGTACGTTGGAATCTATGAAAACCATCTTGCGAGCCCCATCACCGCCACGGGCCCCTCAATAACCGCGTTCGACTTCACTCGTCAGCCGCTCGATGGGGCCGGTCGGCGCGCTATGGCGAACGGCGGCGCGGATCGCCGCGAGTTTGCGGTCGATATCCGCCGTGGACGCTTCGCGTCGCGCCGCAGCCAAGGTCTGCCGGACCCATTCCGCGACCGTCATGCCGCGACTCGCGGCTGCGGCCTGCAGGGCGGCGTATTCGGTATCGTCGAACAGAACCTGCAGGCGCTTTGTCATATAGTGAGTGTGATTGACTCATTACCATGAGTCAAATGATCACCGATGCTTTTGGACAGCGGTATCAGGTGGTTATAGTCGCCACCGGGGGAAGTTCGGAGATCACGATGACCAATACGACCGTCCAGGCCACGGCAGCTCGACTCACCCGCCCCGATAAACAGGGCCTCTACGACCCCGCCAACGAACGCGATGCCTGTGGATTCGGCTTTGTCGTCGATATCGAGGGGCGAAAGTCCAACAAGGTTCTGCGTAACGCGATCCAGGTTCTGAAAAACCTCGACCACCGGGGCGCCTGCGGCTGCGAGGTCAATACCGGCGATGGTGCGGGCGTGCTGATGCAGATGCCGCACGCCTTCCTCAAAGACGCCGCCAAGAAATCACACATCACCCTGCCCGAGCCCGGTGAGTACGCCTGCGGACTGATCTTCATGCCGCGCAATGCCACGCAGCGTCGACGGATCGAAGAAATCTTTGCCCGCGTGGTGCAGTCGGAAGGGCAGATCTATCTCGGTGGGCGCACCGTGCCCACCGACAACTCCATGCTCGGCGAAACGGCGCGCGTCAGCGAGCCCTTCATGCGCCAGGTTTTCGTGCAGCGCGGTCCCGACACGCCCGATGCCGATGCCTTCGAGCGCAAGCTCTATGTCATTCGCAAGCGCGCCTACAATGAAATCCGCGTATCGACGATTGGCGGTGCCGAGTACTGGTACGTCGCGAGCCTTTCGCACGAGACGCTGGTCTACAAGGGAATGCTGCTGACCATGCAGCTCGATCAATATTTTCCTGATCTCCGCAATCCCTTGATCGAGACTTCGATCGCCCTCGTGCACTCGCGCTTTTCGACCAACACATTCCCGAGCTGGGATCGTGCTCATCCATATCGTTACATCGCCCACAACGGCGAGATCAATACGCTGCGCGGCAACATCAATTGGATGCGCGCGCGCGAGGCCTTGCTCGAATCGCAGCTCCTTGGTGACGACACGCGCAAGCTCGCGCCCATCGTCAACGTCAATGGCAGCGACTCGTCGATGTTCGATAATGTCCTCGAACTCATGGTGCTCGCAGGACGCTCGCTGCCGCATGCCATGATGATGATGATTCCGGAGCCTTGGTCGAAGCACGAATCCATGGATCCGGCGCGTCGTGCGTTCTATCAGTTTCACTCCTCGCTGATGGAGCCCTGGGACGGGCCGGCCGCCATTGCCTTTACCGACGGCCTGCGTATCGGCGCGGTACTCGATCGCAACGGCCTGCGCCCGGGTCGTTACTACGTCACCAAGGACGGCATGGTCGTAGTGGCCTCGGAGGCCGGCGTACTCGAATTTCCCCCGGAGCAAATCGAGCGTAAGGGTCGTCTGCAACCCGGGCGCATGTTCCTTGTCGATACCGAGCAGGGCCGTATCGTCGAAGACGAAGAAATCAAACGTTCGGTCTGCAACGAATGGCCCTATGCCGAATGGCTCGGCGAGCATCTCGTGCATCTCAAAGAACTGCCGCCGGCACCGCAATTGCCGGCGCCCGAGCCGGACCTTCTGCTCGCGCGCCAGATCGCTTTCGGCTACAGCTTCGAAGATCAAAGAATATTGATGGCACCAATGGCCCGTGACGGCGTCGAGGCCGTCGGCTCGATGGGCAACGATACGCCGCTCGCTGTGCTGTCGAAGCGACCGCGGCTGGTCTACGACTACTTCAAGCAACTCTTTGCGCAGGTGACGAACCCGCCCATCGACAGTATCCGCGAAGAAATCATCACCTCTTCGGATGTCTGGCTGGGCTCCGAGGGCAATCTGCTGGACCCCAAGCCGACCGACTGTCGGCGCATCGAACTGAAAGCGCCCGTCGTCACCAACGAAGAATTCGCAAAGATCCGCCGCGTCGCTCTGCCCGGACTCAAGGTCGGGACGGTCTCGCTGCTATTCCGCGCGGCGCGTGGCGAAGAGGGTCTCGCGAAAGCGATCGAACAGATGCGCGAGGAAGCCCGACGCCTCATCGAAGAGGAAGAGGTCAACATTCTGCTGCTCAGCGATCGTGGCGTGACCCGCGAGATGGCGGCTATTCCCTCGTTGCTCGCCGTATCGTCGTTGCACCACTATCTCATCCGCGAAGGCTTGCGCATGCGGGCCTCGCTCGCCATCGAAACCGGCGAAGCGCGCGAGGTACATCACTTCGCACTGCTGATCGGCTATGGCTGCAGCGTGATCAATCCCTATCTTGCCTTCGAGACGCTCGACGGCATGATCCGCGATAACCTGCTGCCCAATGTCGATCACAAACTCGCCTGCGCCAACTTTGCCAAGGCGGCCACCAAAGGTGTGGTCAAAGTAATGTCGAAGATGGGGATTTCGGCTGTACAGAGTTACCACGGCGCGCAGGTGTTCGAGGCGGTTGGTCTGCGACAGGACGTGATCGACGAATATTTCACGGGCACCGCTTCACGCGTCGGCGGTATCGGCCTCGATACCATCGCCTCCGAAGTATTGATGCGGCATCGCGCGGCGTTCCCGGAGCGCCCGGCGGGCGAGCAGGTGCTGCCGACCGGTGGTCAGTATCAGTGGCGCGCCGACGGCGAATTCCATGTTTTCAACCCGGAAAGCATTCATCGTCTGCAAAAAGCGGTGCGTACCGGTAGCTACGCAACCTTCAAGTCCTATGCGGAGCTGATCGACGACCGAGCCAGAAATCTTTCCACTTTGCGCGGCCTGCTCGATTTCAAGAAAGGTGAGTCGATCTCCCTCGACGAGGTCGAGCCGATCGAGAGCATCATGAAGCGCTTCAAGACGGGCGCCATGAGCTATGGCTCCATCAGCAAAGAGGCACACGAGACGCTCGCCATTGCGATGAATCGCATCGGTGGCAAGAGTAATACCGGCGAGGGCGGCGAAGACCCCGATCGCTACGTACCGCTGCCGAACGGCGACTCGAAGAGTTCTGCGATCAAGCAAGTCGCCTCGGGCAGGTTTGGCGTGACCAGCGAATACCTCGTTCAGGCCAAAGAAATTCAGATCAAGATGGCGCAGGGGGCAAAGCCCGGCGAGGGTGGGCAGCTGCCGGGTACCAAGGTTTATCCGTGGATCGCCAAGGCCAGGCACACCACGCCTGGCGTTGGGCTGATCTCGCCGCCACCGCATCACGACATCTATTCGATCGAGGATCTTGCCCAGCTTATCCACGATCTCAAAAATTCGAATCGCGCCGCACGCATCAGCGTCAAGCTCGTGGCCGAGGTGGGTGTTGGCACCATTGCCGCGGGCGTCGCCAAGGCGCACGCCGACGTGGTGCTCATCAGCGGCCATGACGGCGGGACCGGAGCGTCGCCACTGACCTCGACAACCCACGCAGGTTTACCGTGGGAGTTGGGTCTCGCGGAGACGCATCAAACATTGGTGCTCAACAATTTACGCAGTCGTATCGTGGTCGAAACCGACGGGCAGCTGAAGACGGGGCGCGATGTTGCCATCGCCGCCTTGCTCGGTGCCGAGGAATTCGGTTTCGCCACGGCGCCGCTGGTTTCGGTGGGCTGCATCATGATGCGGGTCTGCCATCTCAATACCTGCCCGGCAGGTGTGGCGACGCAAGATCCACGTCTGCGCGAGCGTTTCGCCGGCAAGCCCGAACACGTGGTCAATTTCATGCGCTTCATCGCCATGCAATTGCGCGAGCTCATGGCCGAGCTGGGCTTCCGCAGCATCAATGAAATGGTCGGTCGGGTCGATCGCCTCGAGCCGAAGGCGGCCATCGATCACTGGAAGGCGCAGGGCTTCGACTTCAGCAATATCCTCTATCAGCCCGATTCGGGAACCGAAGTCGGCCGCTACCAGACCATGGAGCAGGATCACGGTCTGGAAAAATCGCTGGATGTCACCACGCTGCTCGATCTGTGCCGGCCGGCCATCGAGCAGGGGGCGAAGGTCGAGGCAAATCTGCCGATACGTAATGTCAATCGGGTGGTGGGCACCATCACGGGCAGCGAGATCACAAAGAAATGGGGGCCACGGGGTTTGCCCGACGACACCATTCGGATTCGCTTCAAAGGCTCGGCGGGACAAAGCTTTGGCGCTTTCATGCCGCGGGGCATGAGTTTTACGCTCGAAGGCGATGCCAACGATTACGTGGGCAAAGGGCTCTCCGGTGGTCGCATTGCGGTGTTCCCGCCCAAGGGCTCAACCTTCAAGCCCGAAGAAAACATGATCATCGGCAACGTGGCGCTCTACGGCGCGACCTCGGGCGAGGTGTTCATTCGTGGGCAGGCCGGTGAGCGGTTTGCGGTGCGCAACAGCGGCGTCGACACCGTCGTCGAGGCGATCGGTGATCATGGTTGCGAATACATGACGGGTGGCCGTGTGGTGGTATTGGGGCCGACGGGACGCAACTTTGGCGCCGGCATGTCGGGTGGCGTTGCCTATGTGCTCGATGAGCTCGGGCAATTTCAGGCACGAATCAATATGCAAATGGTCGAGGTCGAGCGGGTCGAAGATGCGGCAGAGGCCGAGGCTCTGCGAAGTTTGGTTGCCCGGCATATCGAAGCGACGGGTAGCACCCATGCGCAGCGCGTCCTCGATGCCTGGGAAGTGCAGTTACCGAAATTCGTACGCGTGATTCCGAAAGACTACAAGCGCGTGTTGGCCTGTCTGCAGCGCGCCCATGATCAGGGCCTCTCTGGCGATGAGGCTACGATGGCCGCCTTCGAGGAAAACTCGCGCGATCTGTCTCGCGTGGGAGGTAACTGAGATGGGCAAGCCAACCGGATTCATCGAGTACCTGCGCGAGATCCCACTCGATCGTTCGCCGCTCGAACGGGTGCGCGACTGGAAGGAATTCCACCACCACCTCGACGAAAAAGGTCTGCGCAATCAGGCAGCTCGTTGCATGGATTGCGGGGTGCCGTTCTGCCACACCGGCAAGTTGATGAGCGGCGGCGCTTCAGGCTGCCCCGTGAACAATCTCATTCCCGAGTGGAACGATCTCGTTTATCGGGGTCTCTGGCGCGAAGCGCTCGATCGCCTGCACAAGACCAATAATTTTCCGGAATTCACCGGCCGCGTGTGCCCCGCGCCCTGCGAAGGCTCCTGCGTGCTCGGCATCAATGCGCCTCCGGTGACCATCAAAAATATCGAAAACACCATCATCGAGCGTGGCTTCGAAGAGGGTTGGGTCAACGCCGAACCACCGGCGACGCGTACCGGCAAGAGAGTTGCGGTGGTGGGTTCCGGGCCCGCAGGCTTGGCGGCCGCGCAGCAACTCAACCGAGCCGGGCATTCGGTAACCGTGCTCGAGCGCGCCGATCGTCCAGGCGGGCTGCTGATGTACGGCATTCCCAACATGAAGCTCGGCAAAGAAGAAGTGGTGATGCGCCGCATCCGCTTGCTGGAGCAAGAGGGCATCAAGTTCGTTTGCAATGCGAGCGTTGGTGACAATTACGAAGCACAGATGATGCGCAAAGATTTCGATGCCATCGTGCTGTGCACGGGGTCGACGCAGCCGCGCGATCTCGGGATCGAAGGCCGCAAGCTGGCCGGCGTGCATTTTGCGATGGACTATTTGACCGAGGCCACGCAAGCGGTGCTCGGCAAGGGGCCGGCGAAAGCCAAAATTCACGCCAAGGGGCTCGATGTCATCGTCATCGGCGGTGGCGATACGGGTACCGACTGCGTGGGCAGTGCGATGCGGCAAGGCTGCCGCACACTCACGCAGTTCGAGATCATGGCGAAACCGCCACTCGAGCGTGCCGACGACAATCCTTGGCCGGAATGGCCGCGCGTCTACAAGATGGACTACGGCCAGGAAGAAGCAGCCGCGAAATTCGGCAAAGATCCGCGTGCTTATCTGACCACTGTCAAAAAATTCGTGGGTGACGATCAGGATAGCGTCAAAGAGTTGGTCACGGTCGATGTTCGTTGGCAACAGAACGATCGCGGTCAGCTGGTCCCCGTAGAGCAGCCGGGAACCGAGCGTACGCAGCCGGCGCAGCTCGTGTTGCTGGCGATGGGCTTTGTCGGTCCGGAAACCGGTTTGCCGCAGGATCTCGGTCTGGAGCTCGACGAGCGGCGTAACGTCAAGGCGACCTACGGTGAGTATGCGACCAATGTGCCGGGGGTGTTTGCAGCCGGCGATTGTCGCCGCGGCCAGAGTCTTGTGGTGTGGGCGATCAACGAGGGGCGTGGTGCCGCGCGCGAATGCGATCGCTGGTTGATGGGCAAGACCGATCTGCCCTGATCTCGAAGATTCATCGACCAAAAAAATCAGCGCAAAAAAAACCCCGCGTGAGCGGGGTTTCTTTCAAAGGCACCAACACTCCCGGGTCGGTTGATTTAGGCCGCTACAAAAGAGCGACACCGCGGGCGCAAATGCGTTCCGGCTTGAACCCTTGCAGGTTCCCGGGAGCCGCCAAACGAGGCCGCTTCCCGACCGTGCCCGTGCCAACCGCCTGGGGTTTGAGTTGTTTGTTTCACGCATCGTATTTTCTTTCGAAACACCGACGTGTGATGCAAATAAGCATCAAAACCCACGAAGCCTTGCAGATCAATCACTTACGCGTTGTCTGATTACTACGTGTGGGCAGAGTATACACCACGATTGTGGCAATGGAAGTGTGGGGAATGCGACAGCCGTCACGAAAGCGCGACGTCGTGTGCGACCGCACGACGCCGTCAGTTACCCCAGTGCGGTCCGCGTGCGAGTTCGACCAACTCGTAATAGGTTTGCATGTAGCCCGCCACCTGCCCTTTGAGGAACAGGTATTCGCCATCGGCGGTACACCAGACATCGTAGGGCGGATGCTCCTGAGGCAATTCGGGATTGGCCACGAACTGGAAATGCAGCGCATCGAAGGTGCCGGCTCCGACGGTCACTTTTTCGACACCCACGAACACGATATTGAGGCCGATCGAGAACAGCATCGGACCTGTGGCGCCGCGGTGGTCGGGTGAGGACAACAGCATCTGCTTGATACGCTGCACCTCGCCCGGTTTTTTCTGGTCGATCAGTCGCAGGTGCCAGGCGTCGCAGGCGATGGCGTGGTTCTGGAAGGTGAGCAGCGGTGTGGCGAGGTCCATACGCTGCGAGACGCGACCCTCGAGTGAGGTGAAGGATTCGCATTCGGCGAAGTCGGGATGAAAGCGAAACCAACCCGAGCCCATGAATTTGCTGCCTACCGAGAGCCGCACAAAACAGTCGGTCGGCATCCAGTGCGCATCGAGCGAGTAAGTGATATCGCGCATGACCGACGGCCGATCGTCGATTTCGCAGTGGGCGGTGCAAGTACGCGTGCCATCGGCGTGCACATCGATGCGAAAGTATTCGCGGCCACGTTCCTGGTTGAGTCGCTCCGGCTTCTTGCTCGTGTAGAGCACTTTGCCCATGACGCTGCGCTGATCACGCTGCAGGATGGGGAGTTTCGGATCGGCGGGAGCATTGGCCATGGGTAAAACCTCTATAGAACTATCTGCGTAAAGAATTTCGGCGGGAGACTTTCGAGTCTAGCGCTCAGGATCCGGGTGCCGCCCATTGGCGCGCTTCACGCGCCGCAGCGCGGAAATGCGGCAGGTTATAGACCAGCAAACTGCCGCAAATCACCGATACAGCAGCGGCCACGATGAACATCGAGTAGCGCAGCTGAGCTTCGTCTGCGAAATAAAAATCGGTGACGAGGGCCACGGCGGTTGGGCCGATGAAAAACCCTACGGCATTGAGCACAAAATAGTAGATCGCCACCACTTGCGCGCGCATGGTCGGCGGCGCGATCGACACGACCGCAGCGGCGCCGGCAGCGGTTGGCGCAGCAGCGCCGAGAGTCGCCGGGATCAGAAACAGTACCGCAAGCAGTGGTGTCGGCATCAGCGTGAAGAGACAGTATCCCGTCGCCATCACCACGAACGAGGCAAGGCAGACCCGCACGTAACCGTCTTCGTAACGTTTCTGGAAGTAATCGCTCATCCAACCGCCGATCAGTACACCCATCAAGCCGAAGACGATGGTGATGACGCCGCGCCATTGCACCCAGAAGCCGAGTTGCTCCGGCGTCAAAGCGTAGGTGCGTCGCAGGAACTCGGGAATCCAGAAGCCTATGCCATAGGCCATGATGGCAAGTCCCGACAGCGCAAAGAACAACACGAAAAAAGCGCGCCAGCGGCTCGTCAGATGGGCAAAAGTTTTGAGTACGGGCGTGGCGATGGGCTTCGCCCCTGAAACCAGGAATTCACGCCTGATGGGCTCGCGAATGGTGAGCACCAGCAGCGCGATCAATAGGCCCGGCAGACCCACGTAAATGAACATCAGCTGCCAGGGTTCGTGCCAGCCGATGAGGGGCAGTTCGACGGGGCCTGCCTCCTTGAGTTTGGGATAGACCGCACCGCCGAATATGAAGGCTAGTCCGCTACCGCTCGAGACTCCGGCAGTGTAGAGACCAATCGCCCGACCGATCTTGTCCGGCGGAAAGTAATCTTTGAGCAAGGAAAGTGCGGAAGGATTGAGCGCCGATTCGCCGGCACCGACACCGACTCTCGCCAAAAATAGCGCTGCATACGAGGTCGCGAAACCGCAGGCGGCCGTCATCACGCTCCAGAACGCGATCCCCCAGAAAATGAGCCAGCGCCGATTACCACGGTCGGCCAACCACGCGATGGCGACGCCAAAGAACGTATAAAACACCGCGAATGCGCCACCCAACAGCAGGCTCATCTGCGTATCGCTGATTTGCAGGCTGGCCTTGATGTCGGGGACCAGCAAGGCAATGATTTCGCGATCGATGAACGCCAAAATATAGGCGAGTAGCAGCACCACGACGACATACCAGGCGTATAGCGGGCGGGGATAGGGAACCTGCGTGCCCGGGGTGTTTGTGCTCGACATCGGCGTCATTCTCCTGTGCGCATCTTCAGGCGAGAGTCTTCAGGCGAGAGTCTTGATGTTGCTCGCAAGATCATCGAAAAGAATCATCTTCGCAAGCGGCTCGGTTTTGATGGCGACACCGGCGTTGCGATCAATGATTACATTGACGACACAGGTGCCGTCATGCGCGAAGGCTGCATCGAGCACGGCTTCGAGCTTGGCAGGGCTGCTGACCTGTAGCCCTGCACAGCCAAAACCCTGCGCGACTTTTTCGTAGGGCGGAAAACCGAGCTCGGTATTGACGGTGCGACCGATTGCCTGTGTTTGGCCGTGCAACTCCGTTCCCCAAGCACCGTCATTGCCGATGATGCAGGTGATCTTGAGTCCCGCCTGCGCTGCAGCGTGCAACTCTGCCGGGTAAAACCCGAAAGCACCATCGCCGGTCGTCATGACGATCTGCCTGGGTTGGGTCCCCGTTTGCTCGGCGATTTCGCGCGCGGCTGCGGCGGCGCCCACGGCAAGCGGCGTGCCGACACCCATCGCCCCCATCGGGTAGTGATCGAGAAACCCTGGCGCCTGCCGAACGGGTAGTGCGGCGTACATCCAATTCTGGATATCGGCGCCATCGCCGATCACGATCGCCGCGGCATCCACACGTCGGGCAATCGCCCGCCCGAGTACGAGCGGATGGATGACATCTGTCGAAATCTTTGAGTCGACCAGCGTATCGAGATATCGGAATCTGGCCTGTAGCGCCTCGCGTACCCAAGTGGCTCGCCCCACGGTCTTGCTAGCGCGGGGCGCGACGCTATCGAAAGCCTGAGTATCGAGCGCCTCCAGAAGTTGCCGACAAGCGAGCCCGGCATCGGCGACGATCGCGACATCGATGCGACGATTGCGCGAGAGTTCTTCGGCCTCGATGTCGATCTGGATGAATTGTGCGTTCGCAGCGAAGCGTGGTGGCAGGCCATAGCCGAGACGCTGCTTCAGGCGCGCACCGATCACGCAGACCACGTCGGCCTCGCGCGCCACGAGTTGCATGAAGGGCCAGCTGAATGAGCGAACGCCATCTTCAGGCACGAGTCCGCGGCCGAGTCCATTGCCTGCGATGGGCAGATCGCAGCGCTCGACGAGCGCGCGCAGCGCATCACTGGCTTCGCCATGGCAGGCACCTGCCCCCGCAATCAGCAGCGGTTTCTTTGCTGTTTGCAACAACTGCGCCGCGCGCAGAATGGCTGCAGAGTCGGCAGCGGGCCGGGCGGCTTGCGGGATGGGCGGCATTGAAGCGGCTGCATCGGCAACTTTGGCTTGCAGGAACTCCTGTGGAATCTGCAGCACCACCGGACCACGCCGGCCCGTCAGCGCGCGTTTGGCTGCGGCATCCACGTATTCGGCCAGACGCTCTGCAGTCGGCACGGTACGCGCCCACTTGCTGATACTGCCCACCAGCGGATGCTTGAGGTTGTCATATTCCGACTCGGCTTCGGTCCACGAGTCCGGTAGTCGCGCAACCAACACCAGCACCGGCGAGCAGGCATGAAAAGCGGTGGCGATGCCGTTGATGGCATTGGGCATGCCCTGATCGGCGATGATCAGCGCAACGCCAAGACGACCCGTGACCCTGGCGTAACCGTCGGCAGCACTCACGCAGCCGGATTCATGCCGATTGCTGATGATGCGCAAGCCGTCCCGCTGCAAAGCCTCGAGCAGGAAAGTGTGCGAGGCCCCCGCGAGCGAGAAGACAGTGCGAATGCCGTAGCGTGCCAGCGCCCGGCTGACTACCATTCCGCCGGTGAGCGACTGGTGCATCGTATCCCCCTGAGACGTCGTTACTTCTAGCCGATTCGGACCCAACTTGAAAGTCAGTCACCATCCGGACTATTACCTGCCCCTGCCCGAAGGGCACCCGTTCCCGATGGTGAAATACACCCTCGTCTACGATCGGCTGCGCGCTGCCGGTCTGTTGCCGGCCGAACGCATCATGCTTCCTGACGAAGCGGCGCGCGCCGATCTCGAGCGCGTGCACACTCGCGAATACCTTGATCGCTTGTTTGGTGCCGGTCTGAGTGCAGCGGAGCAGCGCGCACTCGGTGTGCCGTGGTCACCGCGCTTGCTACGCCGTTCGCGTCTTGCCGTGCAGGGTACTTTGCTCGCCGCCCGCGCAGCGCTCGAGGATGGCCGTGCCGGTAATCTCGCTGGGGGTACCCACCACGCTTTTGCCGATCATGGCGAAGGCTTTTGCGTGCTCAATGATATCGCCATCACCATCCGCCGACTGCAGGCCGATCGTCGCATCGAACGGGCGCTGGTGGTCGATCTCGACGTCCATCAGGGGAACGGCACAGCCGCAATCTTTGAAGGTGACGAGTCGGTGTTCACTTTCTCGATTCATGGTGAGAAAAACTATCCGGTGCGCAAGATGCGCTCGACGCTCGATGTCGGGTTGCCCGCTGGCATCGATGACGACGCCTATCTGTCTGCACTGCAAGAAAATCTGCCTGCACTCACCAAAGATTTTCGCCCTGACATCGTGTTTTATCTGGCCGGAGTCGATGTGGCCGAGGGCGATCGTTACGGCAAATTTCGCCTCTCCGAGGCCGGGGTCCGCGCCCGCGAGCGCTGTGTACTCGACTGGAGTCGCAAACTCGGCGTGCCGCTGGCGATCACGCTGGCGGGGGGGTATTCACCGAACGCCGTGCGCACCGCGATGTTGCACAGTATCGTTTTCGAAGAGGCGATCAATCCGTGAGTCAGTCGCCCCCCAAGCCGCCGCGTCCGCGGTTGATGCAGCGCTTTCTGCGCTTCATGTCCGATCGTCGCATCTTGTCGGATGCGCGCATGCTCGAGTTTTATCCGCCGTTCTGGTTCATGCGCATCAAGGTGCTGGAGATGGATCGCGAATGGCGGCGTGTGCGCATTCGGCTGCCGCTCAATGCGATTTCGCGTAATCCCGGCGGGGTGATGTTCGGCGGCTATCAGGCCGCACTCGCTGATCCGATCGCGGCACTCGCCTGCGCTCGAGTATTCCCCGGTTATTCGGTATGGACGCGCGGGCTCACCGTCGATTTCGAGCACGGCGGCAGCACCGATCTCGAACTGCGCTTCGAGTTTCCGGCGACTCTGGAGCGCGAAATCCGCGCAGCACTGGCGCGTGACCACCGGGCGACCCCCTCGTTCGAATACGGTTTTTATTTGCGCGACGGGACGCGCTGCACGCGCATCGTGAATACCGTGGCGATCCGACCGCGCGGCTATGCCAAGGCCACCACGCCGCCAGCGCCCGAAACGGGGGTCGATTGAGTTGGTCTGCTTTTGAGCGGGTCGGCGAGTGAGTCGGCCGCCGATCAGGCCGGCTCGACCATCAAGCCGCGCAATTTTTTGATCGCGTTCGCTTCGAGCTGACGAATGCGCTCGGCCGAAACGCCGTATTTGGCGGCGAGGTCGTGCAGGGTCGCTTTCTCGGCATCGCCCGCCATCCAGCGGCTCGCGAGAATGTCGCGACTACGGGCATCAAGCGCTTGCATCGCTGCGGCCAAGCGTTCGTGGGCGTCATCTTCCCACTCTTCGCTTTCCACTTGTGCAGCCGGGTCGGCATCGGGTGCGGGCAGATAGGTGGCGGGGGAGTAGGTTTCGTCTTCTTCGGATTCGGCCGGTGTCGGATCGAACGACAGATCACGCGCTGCGAGTCGTCGCTCCATCTCGGTGACTTCGTGTTCGCTGACGCCAAGTTCGCGGGCGACGGTACGAGTCTCTTCGGGCGACAACCAAGTCAGATTTTTTTTGAGGCGACGCAGGTTGAAGAAAAGTTTGCGCTGCGCCTTGGTGGTGGCCACTTTGACAAGCCGCCAGTTGCGCAGCACGTACTCGTGAATCTCGGCGCGGATCCAGTGCACCGCGAAGGACACCAGGCGCACACCGATCGTGGGATCGAAGCGCTTCACGGCTTTCATCAGCCCGACGTTGCCTTCCTGCACCAGATCGCCCATCGGCAGCCCGTATCCCGAGTAGCCGCGAGCAATGTGCACCACGAAACGCAGATGCGAGAGTACGAGTGCGCGTGCGGCATCGACATCGCCTTCTTCACGAAAGCGGCGTGCCAGCGACTGTTCGTCTTCGCGCGACAATACCGGCACCTTCGACACGCGGTCGAGGTACGCGTCGAGGCTGCCAAGCGGGCCGGCCAGCGACAGATCGGTGTAGCGGGGCGCGAGAACCTGTGTGGACATGGGGTCGTAACCTCCGGCCGAATTCTAGCACTCGGGTGTTTTGAGTGCTAATACGACCCAAGGTTCGATCACGTCTTTATTGATTCATAAGTAAATCAAAAAGACAATTTAGCTAGTCTCTTGGTTCGATTTTCGCGATTAATCGAGCTGCTCCGAGCCAAGCCCCGATGACGCCGAGCAACGCGGAGAGCCCAATGAGCGTCGCCGCTTCGAGGAGGTCGAGTCCGCTCAGTACATAGCGTCCACCGTACAGCGCCGACACGCGACTGACGGGTTCGGCGAGCGCGACCACCAGAATCACCGTGATGCCGGTGGCCAGCAGCCCGCCGAGCAAGCCGAGGAAAAACCCTTCGTAGAGAAAAGGTCGGCGCACAAAAGCGTTTGATCCGCCGACGAGTTTGGTGACTTCGATCTCCGCGCGGCGAGCGCCGATCTCGAGTCGGATGGCGTTGCCGATGACCACCAACACGCCGAGCGCCAGCAAACCCGCAAAAGCACCGAGCACGTTGCGCATCAAGTCGAGGATGGCGCTGAGTCGGCGGACCCATTCGCCGTCCACCTGTACGCTGTCCACCTCGGGCCAGGCCCGCAGGTATTTCTGTAACGACTCGACGCCTCGCGGATTGGCGTAATCGGGCTTCGGTTTGACCGTGATGACGTGGGGCAGCGGATTGCCCTGCAGGGAATCGAGTGCGGCCCCAAAGCCCGAGTAGGCGCGAAATTCTTCGAGCGCGGCATCGGCGGAAATCACGGTCACCGTACCTGCTTCGGTCCTGGCGCGCGCCGACGCAGCGAGTTGCTCGGCTTTCTCCAGCGCTGCACCCGGGCGGAAATACACCGAAATCTCGATGGCGTCGCCGGTATCACCGGTGGCGAGCTGTGCATTTTTGACCAGCAACCAGAGCGAGGCCGGCAGCGCGAGCGCAACGGCAATGGCCAGCAGCGTCAACAGACTGCCGAGCGGCCGACGCAGCAATCTGCCGAGCGCGCCGAGAAACGCCTGTGCGTGTCGCGTGAGATAGATGATGGGCGAGGTCACGAGGCACGCTCCGCTTGGATGCCGCTGAATACTTTGCCGTCGTCGATCAGAATCTCGCGCTGCGAGAACTCACGCACGAGCGCCATGTCGTGGGTGGCGATCAGCACCGTGACGCCGACATCCTGAAATCTGCGAAAGAGTTGCATCACTTCGCGTGCGAGTCCGTGATCGAGATTACCGGTTGGTTCATCGGCGATCAGTACCGTGGGTCGCGCTACCACCGCACGCGCAATCCCTACGCGTTGTTGTTCGCCGACTGAAAGTTCCGCAGGCGACACCCGTTCTTTGTCGAGTAACCCGACTTGATCGAGTGCCGCGCGCACGCGTTTGTCGATATCGCGAAAGCGCGTATCCGAAACCATCAGTGGTAGCGCCACGTTGTCGTACACCGGTCGATCCATCAAAAGTTGATGGTCCTGAAACACGATGCCGAGTCGCCGCCGAAATGCTGGAATCGTCCGCATCGGCAAAGTGCCGGTGTCTTGGCCGTTGACCGTGACCGTGCCGCGGGTCGGTCGCTCGAGCAGCGTCATCAGCTTGAGCACCGAGCTCTTGCCCGCCCCGCTGCGTCCCGTGAGAAATACGAGTTCGCCCGCGCGTACCTCAAAAGACACGTCGTGCAGCGCTTCGCGACCATTCGGATAGCGCTTGAAAACATGATCGAAACGAATCACGTGGAACTGCCTCCCTCGATCAATGCGGCGGCGAAAGCGGCGGCATCGAACTCGCCGAAATCTTCGGCACCCTCGCCGATACCGATGAAACGGATCGGCAGCTTCAGGCGGCGCGCAATCGCGAGCACGATGCCACCCTTTGCCGTGCCGTCAAGCTTGGTGAGCACGAGTCCCGTGACTCCTACAGCCTCATGGAATTGCAGCGCCTGCGAGAGCGCGTTCTGCCCCTGATTGGCATCAAGCACCAGCAATACTTCGTGGGGTGCCGCGGGATCCGCTTTGCCGAGGACGCGGCGCACCTTGCGCAGTTCTTCCATGAGATGCGCTTGCGCCTGCAGTCGACCGGCGGTATCGGCGATCAAAATATCCGCGCCGCGACTACGGGCTGCGGCGAAGGCATCGAAGGCCACGGCGGCGGGGTCGGCGCCGGCCTGCTGTGCGATGAGCTCGGCGCCCGTACGCTCGGCCCAGATACCGATCTGTTCGACGGCAGCGGCGCGAAAGGTATCGCCTGCAGCGAGCATTACCTTGAGGCCCGCGCTGCGATAACGATGTGCGAGCTTGCCGATGGTCGTGGTCTTGCCCGAACCGTTCACGCCGACGACGAGGATGGTGTAGGGCTGCACGCTGCGATCAATGACGAGCGGCTTGGCAACCGGCACCAGCAGCGCCGTGATGTCGCTGCGCAAGGCTGCAAGCAGCGCATCGACATCGCCGAGTTGTTGGCGGGCTACGCGCTTGCGCAAACCATCGAGCAATTCTTCGGTGACTTGTACGCCGACATCTGCGGCGAGCAGCCGCGACTCGAGTTCCTCGAGAATCGAGTCGTCGATCCGCCGCGCACCGAAGAGGCGAGCAAGGCCTGAACCGATGCCGCCGCCTGGCCGCGTCAGGCGATCCTTCAGTCGTTGGAAAAAGCCGGGTTTTGATTCGCTCGCCATGCGGGGGCGGATTTTAGGCTACCCTGCGCCGCAAATGGCCACGAACCGCCGCCAGGCACGTGAGTTGCGCATCATCGCCGGTACTTGGCGTGCTCGCCGCTTGCGCTTCCCTGCGGGTCCCGACATCCGACCGACGCCCGATCGTGTACGCGAGACCTTGTTCAACTGGCTGGCGCCGGTCATTCGCGGTGCACGGGTGCTCGACCTCTTTGCCGGTAGTGGTGCGCTCGGCCTCGAGGCCTTGTCGCGCGGCGCCGCCCAGGTTCATTTCATCGATACTGATGCGCAGGCCATGGCGGCCTTGCGCGAACTGTTGGTCGAGTGGCGTGCCGAGCCCGATCGAGTGGAGACCAGTCGCGCCGATGCGCTGTCGGTCTTGCAGCGCGCACCGGCGGCCAAGTTCGCGATCGTTTTCATCGATCCGCCGTTCGCTGCCGGTCTATGGACCGAGGTTGTCTCGCGACTCGAGCGCAACGGCTGGCTTGCGCCCGAGGCATTCGTTTATGTCGAGGTCCCCGTCGGCACAGCGCTCGACGCCTTGCCTGCCAACTGGCAGCCCTGGCGCGAAGGCACGGCCGGCGAGGTCGGTTATCATCTTTTTCGTCGCGTGGAGCCGACAACACGGGGGACACATGGCGCGTAACGCGGTCTATCCGGGAACTTTCGATCCGATCACCAACGGGCATCACGACCTCGTGCGTCGTGCGGCCGGAATCTTTGACCGTGTGGTCATTGCGATCGCTGCCAACCCCAGCAAGGCGCCGCGTTTTCCGCTCGAGAAGCGGGTCGATCTCGCGCGCGCGGTACTGATCGATCTGCCCAATGTCGAGGTGCGTGGCTACTCGGGTCTGACGGTGGATTTCGCCCGAGAAAACGGCCTCAATGTAATCATTCGTGGTTTGCGCGCCGTATCCGACTTCGAATTCGAGTTCCAGCTCGCCAACATGACACGCCATCTCGACCAGACTATCGAGACCGTATTCATGACGCCGCAGGAGCAATTCACCTTCATCTCATCGACGCTGGTGCGCGAAATCGCTGCGCTCGGTGGCAATGTCAGCGAATTCGTGCACCCGGTCGTGGCCGACGCCTTGCGCCAGCACCGCGAGGCGCAGCTGGCAAAGCCTTGAGTTCCGCGCCGCCCGCCTTATGCAGATCGACGGCACGCCAAAGATACCAGGCAGCCGCCGAGCGATAAGGCGCCCAGCGCTCTCCGTAACGTTGTAGCTCGCCCGGCGTAGGCAGGGCGCGCCGCCGGTAGGCAAGGCGAAAACCATTGCGGACGCCGTAATCATTGATCGGCAGCACATCCTCACGACCGAGCTGGAACATCAGCATCATCTGTACCGTCCAGGCACCGATACCGCGCACCACGGTGAGGCGTTCAATGATTTGTTGATCGGTCAAGCGCTGTAGCGTGGTACTGTCCGGAACCACCCCCGCAAGCGTTTTACTCGCAAGATCGCGCACCGCCGCGACTTTGCTCGCCGAAAGCCCGGCACTACGCAGAGTCGAGTGATCTACGGCCAAGATCGATTCCGGAGCAGGAAATTCTTTGCCTGCAGCATCTACCCCAAACAACGCGACGAACCGGCCGAGAATGGCGGCGGCGGCGCGGCCGCTGATTTGCTGCGAAATGATGGCCTGCGTCAGGTGCTTGAATGGCGAGGAGCAGGCGACGGCGCGTAGGCGGCAGGGCCCCGCCGCGTCGATGAGTGCTGCCATCACCGGATCGACGCTTGCGAAGTGTGTGCGCAGTCGTCGGCGACTCAGCGCTGGCATGTATGGCACCAATAGGTCGAGCGTTGCGCCTGAACGCGATGACGGATGGCTTCGCCACACTTTCTGCAGGGCTCGCCCGTGCGTTCATAGACGAACAGTTTTTGTTTGAAGTAGCCCGGCGTACCGTCGGCACCGACGTAGTCTCGCAGGGTCGTTCCGCCGACTTTGATCGCCATCGCCAAAACCTGCTTGATGGCTGCGACGATCCGCGCGATTTCGTCACGCTTGAGGTGCCTTGCCTGACGACCGGGGCGCACGCCAGCACGAAACAGCGCTTCGCTGGCGTAGATATTGCCGACGCCGACCACTACGTGTCCGTTCATCAAAAAGGGTTTGACGGCAACACGACGTGCTCGTGATCTATGCCAAAGATATTCGGCATCGAAAGCGTCATCGAGCGGTTCGGGTCCGAGCGCTGCCAACAGCGGATGCTGATTAGGGTCGCCGCTTGCGAGATGCAGCGAGCCGAAACGTCGCGGATCATTGAAGCGCAGCGTCATTCCCGAATCGAGCAGCAAATCGAAATGATCGTGCTTCAGTCTGGGCGTCGCTCGCGGCAGCACGCGCAAATTGCCCGACATGCCAAGGTGCAGGATCAGCGTCGCATGCGAATCGGCATCGGTGCGCTCGATGTCGAGCAGCAGATATTTGGCCCGCCGTCTGACGCTCTTGATCACGGCGCCGCGCAGTTGCGGAACGACGGTGCGCGACACCGGCCAGCGCAGCCGGGTTTCATGCAACAAAAAATCTTCGATGCGTCGAGCGCAGACGTGCGGCGCTATCCCGCGGCAGGTGGTCTCGACTTCGGGTAGTTCGGGCATTGATGACCGACGTTAAACGAAAAGGCCTGCGCAATGGCAGGCCTTTCGTTGCGGCAGAGCCCTCGCGCGGTGCGCGGCGCCCTGCTTATTCGATTCGGGATTACTTGATCTTGGTTTCCTTGTAGGCAACGTGCTTGCGCACGACCGGATCGTATTTCTTGACGTCCATCTTCTCGGGATGCAGACGCTTGTTCTTCATCGCCACATAGAAGTGACCGGTACCTGCAGTCGACAGCAACTTGACCTTTTCGCGCATGACTCAGTGCTCCGTCTCAGATCTTCATGCCCTTGGCGCGAAGGTCGGTGACCACCGCGTCGAGACCGTTCTTCTCGATGGTGCGCAGCGCATTGGTGCTGACGCGCAACGAGACCCAGCGCTGCTCGCTCTCGAGCCAGAAACGCTGCGTGTGCAGGTTGGGCAGGAAGCGGCGACGCTTCTTGTTGTTCGCGTGCGAGACGCGGTTGCCCGTGGTCGGGCGCTTTCCAGTGAGTTCGCAGACGCGGGACATCGTAGGAAACCTTTTAAAATCAGTAGTTTAGGTAAGACCGGGTGCTTTGGCCCCCGGGCAAATGGCCGCTTTTATACCAGTCCGGCCCGCCGCTGGCAACCGTCGACCTATAGCCTCGCGGTAATGCCGGCCCGAATCTCCTTCAGTACCGGTGCCCAATCGCCGGCCGTCCTCTGCCGGAAGAGCCGTACCTGCGAGTACCAAGGGCTGTCGCTGCGGCCCTCGAGCCAGCGCCAGTCGCTGACCTTCGGCAAGGGAATCCAGGTCTCTTTGCCCAGCGCGGCAGCGAGATGGGCAACGCTGGTGTCGACGCTGATCACCCAATCGAGT
>Ga0194133_10001270_pt1 | contig 45326 bp, 45 predicted proteins | sample TA2KigOf40mmetaG_FD_155448 | JGI IMG/M metagenome (GOLD analysis project Ga0194133, IMG submission 155448) | Freshwater microbial communities from Lake Tanganyika, Tanzania - TA2015055 Kigoma Offshore 40m | ecosystem: Environmental > Aquatic > Freshwater > Lake | place: Tanzania: Lake...
GGGGCATTCGAGAACGAGTAGTTGGAGGCTGGGGTCGCTCGGATGTTCGCGGTCGGTGCATCCCTACTTATATCCTCTCAAGTCATTGTGGTGTAATGCTTTATAAATCTGAGGGGCGTTAGCTCAGCTGGGAGAGCACCTGCTTTGCAAGCAGGGGGTCGCCGGTTCGATCCCGGCACGCTCCATCCGCATCCTCATCCGTCGTTCGCACCCAGCCTCCTCGACCTGATGCCCATTCCCGCGATCGGTTCCGCCGCCTCGGACTTCACCCTCGAGACCACGGGCGGCTCGGTGACCCTCTCGTCGTTCCGGGGTCAGCAGCACGTCCTCCTCGCCTTCTTCCCGCTTGCCTTCACCGGCGTCTGTACGGCGGAGATGTGCGCCTTCGGCGACGACTTCGATGCCTTCGCGTCGCGGGACGTGGTCGTCATCCCCATCAGCGTCGATGCCGTCCCCTCGCTGAAGGAGTTCCAGGCCAAGCACGCGATGCGCGTCGACCTGGCGTCGGATTTCACACGAGAGGTCTCGCGTGCGTACGGGACGCTCCTGGAGGAGCGCTTCTTCTCGACGCGTGCCTATTTCCTGATCGACAAGGCGGGGGTCGTGCGCTGGTCGTTCGTCGAGGCGACGCCTGGGACGCGCCGCGAGAACGCCGAGATCCTCGCCGAGATCGCGAAGCTCGGGGCGTGATTCGCTCTGCCATCGAGCAAGAGCACGGCGGGCGCATCGAAGTGGAGCGCGTCGAGGGGCGTGGCGCGACCTTCCGCGTGATCTTGCGGGCGGTGGGCACGTGAAGGTCCTCGTCATCGAGGACGACCCCACCGTTGGGCAATTCGTCTCCCGTGGGCTCGAGGAGCACCGGTGGACGGTCGACCTGGTCGCCGACGGGGACGCGGGCGAGGGCCTCGCGCGCGCACAGCCGTACGACCTGATCGTCCTCGACTTGCGTCTCCCGGGGCGGAGCGGGGTCGAGGTGCTGCGCGCGCTCCGGCAACGGGGCATTGAGACGCCGGTGCTGGTGCTCACTGCGCAGGACGCCGTCGACGCGAAGGTGGAGACCCTCCGGGCGGGGGCGGACGACTACGTGACGAAGCCCTTCGCGTTCGAGGAGTTGCTCGCGCGGGCGGAGGCGCTGGTCCGACGGCCACGCGCCATCGCCTCGCCGCGCATCACGGTGGCGGATCTGGTGATCGACCTCGATGCGCGGGAGGTCGCTCGCGGCGGGCGCCCCATCGAACTCACGCCGAAGGAATTCCTCGTGCTCGAATATCTCGCCCGCCACGCCGGCCGCGTGATGAGCCGCACCCTCATCACGGAGTACGCGTGGGGCTACCACTTCGATCCGGGAACGAACATCGTCGACGTGGTGATCACCCACCTGCGGAAGAAGGTCGACGCCGGATCGGAGCGGAAGCTGATCACGACCGTCCGCGGCGTCGGCTACGTGCTGAAGGGGTAGGGCGGTGGCGAGCCTCCGGCGGCAGCTGACGCGGGCCCACGTCGTCGGGGGATTGGCGACGAGCGTCGCGCTGGTCGGGGTGTTGCTCGGCTCCGAACGGACGGCGGCGCAGCGTGCCCTGCAGCAGCGGGTCGATGAGGCGGCCACCGTCGCGGCCCGCGTCCTCGCGCAGGCGGGGACGGGGCGCTTCGTGGGCATCGTGGTCACCTCGGACAGCGCCGCACCGCCCGCGCTCTCGCCGGCCGTCACCCGGACCCTTGCCGCCCTTCCCGGATACCTCCTCGTCGCCGACGGGGCTGCGGTGCTCTTCGAGAGCGAGGCGGTCCGTCGGTTGCCCACGCGCGACCGTGCCACCCTCGTCACGGCCGCGACGACGTTGCTCACGCCGGCGCGCCCCGCGGCGGAGGTCCGCCTCTCGACGGAGACCGTCTTCGTGCGGCTCCGCGGCGAGGAGGAGCCGCTCGCGCGCGGGACCTCCGGGGCACCGCTTCGCGTGATCGCGGGGCGCTCACAGGAGCCATTGGCGCTCACTCGGCTCGATGGCTTCGGGCCGCTGCTCGTCGCGATCGGCCTCCTCGCTCTCATCTCGGGCGTCATCGCCTGGGGGGTGATCGGCGCCAGTCTCCAGCCGTTGGAGCGCCTCGCCGGGAGCCTCGAGGCGATCCAGCACGGGCGCTCGTTGCATCGTCGGGTCCGCGAGGAGGAGGGGATCGAGGAGGTCGACCGGCTCGCGGAGACGATCAACGCGATGATCGCGCGCATCGAGGCCTCGTTCGCCGCCCTGCGCCGCTTCACTGCCGATGCAAGCCACGAGCTCAAGACCCCGCTCGCCGTCCTGCGGGCGCATCTGGAGCGGACGATGACGACGGCACAGGTCCCGCCCGAGCAGCTCGCGCCGCTCGAGGATGCGCTGGCGGAGACGGCACGGATGACGGACCTCGTCGAGTCGCTGCTCACCCTCGCGCGGGCCGACGAGGGGCGGTACGACCTGCATCGCGAACCGGTGGCGCTCGAGCCGCTGGTCCTCGAGCTCTACGAGACGGCGGGGATCCTTGGCGAGGAGGCCGGCGTGACGGTGCTGCTGACCGGGACCGAGCCGCTGACGGTGCCCGGGGAGGCGAGCCGGCTACGGCAACTCGGGCTGAATCTGGTGACCAACGCGGTGAAGTACACGCCCGCCGGTGGTCGGGTCGCGATCGGCCTCTCGCGACGAGGGGAGGAGGCGGCGATCGTGGTGGACGACACCGGTGTGGGGATCGCGGCACCCGACCTGCCGTTCATCTTCGAGCGATTCTGGCGTGCGGACCGGTCTCGGTCGCGGGCGGCGGAGCGCGGCGGCTTCGGTCTCGGGCTCTCGATCGCCGAGTGGATCGCGCATGCCCACGGGGGAACGATCACCGTTGCCTCGCGTCCCGGTCGAGGGACGACGTTCACGGTGTTGCTGCCGCTCGAGCCCCGAGGGGATGGGGGGGCACCGCGGTCGTAAGGGAAGCCTCACTCAGCGTTCATCAAATCCTAATCTTTTCGTCATTACCGCGTAGGGGAGGCCGTCGTAGCTTCTTGCCCGTCGGCACCGAGCGCGGTGACGACGGGCACTTTTTTCATCGGAGATGGAAGAGTGGCACTGAGACTCATCGAGACGGGAACGCGCAAGAGCAAGGGCATCGGGTCGACCTTCGCGTCGATCGTGATCCACGCCCTCATCGTGGTCGGCTCGGTCATCGCGACGAAGCACGTCGGCGAGGCCGTGGCGGAGACGGTCGAGGCGGTGACAGAGTTCGTGGTCGAGGAGGAGAAGAAGGAGGAGGAACCGAAGCCTGAGGAGCCGCCGCCGGACGTTGCCGCGCCGCCGCTCGCGAAGGGGTTCCAGGTCCTCACCGCGCCGGTCGAGATCCCGGACGTCATCCCGGAGATCGACCTGAACGCGAAGGTGACCAACGAGGCGGACTTCTCTGGCCGCGGGGTCGCGGGTGGTGTGGCGACCGGTGTCGTCGGCGGCGTGGTCGCCCCGAACGCGGACCAGGCCTACTTCGACTTCCAGGTCGAGAAGCCGGTCGCGCCGATTCCCGGGTCGGGGGCGCCACGGTACCCCGACATCCTCCGCTCGGCCGGCGTCGAGGGCGAGGTCCTCGCGCAGTTCGTCGTGGACACCCTCGGGCGCGTCGACATCAGCTCGTATAAGGTGATCCGCACCTCGCACGAGCTGTTCGCGACCTCGCTCCGCGCGGCTCTCCCCGCGATGCGGTTCATGCCCGCCGAGGTCGGCGGGCGAAAGGTGAAGCAGTTGGTGCAGCAGCCGTTCGTGTTCGCCCTCCAGCGGTAATCATCCACCGTCCCACCTAGGCACGTCAGGAGAATCGCAGTCATGGAAATGAACCTCGCCGAGATCTTCCAGGAGAGCCCGCTCTTCGCCAAGGGCATCTGGGTCCTCATGCTCAGCATGTCGTTCTGGTCGCTGACGGTCGCCGTCGGCAAGTGGAACGCGATGCGCAAGGCGGCCGCGGAGACGAAGAAGTTCGCCCCCGAGTTCGACCAGTTCCTCAAAGAGGACAAGCTCAGCGAGGCGATCGACCTCGCCGACCAGTACAAGAAGTCGCATGTCGCGAAGGTGCTCGGCGCCGCCCTCGGTGAGGTGAAGCCCCTCCTCCTCGACGGCACCGTGACCGTGTCGGACATCAACTCGGTCGAGCGCGCGGTCGAGCGTGAGATGCTGCAGGAGATCGTCGAGATGAAGCGCGGCCTCGCCGTCATCGCGACGGTCGGTTCGACGGCGCCGTTCGTCGGCCTCCTCGGCACCGTCGTCGGCATCATTAACGCGTTCTCCAAGATGGGTGCGTCGGGGAGCTCGGGCATCAACGAGATCATCGTCCCGATCGCGGAGGCGCTCATCGCCACCGGCCTCGGCCTCGGCGTCGCCATCCCGGCGGTGTGGTTCTACAACTACTTCCAGACGAAGATCGAGAACCTCACGGCCGAGATGACGCACATCTCGAAGTACGTGATCGACTACCTCATCCGTACGATGTCGGGCGAGTTCGGCCGGTCGCGCTTCACCCGTGAGTTCAGCACGAAGGCCACCGGCGGGTCCGCGCCGATCTCCCAGTAAGGCTCTCCCGTAACCCGTAGGAGGGTTCTCGCATGGGTGCATCCGTGGGCTCGAGCGGCCCCGTCAAAGCCGAGCCAAACGTCGTGCCGATGATCGACGTCATGCTCGTGCTGCTGGTGATCTTCATGGTCGTGACTCCGGCGATCGCGGCGGGTTTCTCCGCCGAGCCGCCGAAGGGCGCGAACCTGAAGCCTCACCCGGAGGAGGAGACGGACCAGGTGCTCGGTATCGACCGGTTCGGGCAGTACTTCCTCAACAAGAAGAAGATCGAGAACGCCTCGCTGGCCGACAACCTCACGCGGATTTACTCGACCCGCGGCGATGCGATCCTCTACCTGAAGGCCCACTCGGGCCTCCCGTACGAGGTCGTCCAGCAGGCGTGGAACATCGCCTCCCGCAGCGGCGTGCGCGTCGTCGCGGCGATCACCGACCAGGTCGGTTCACCCACGGCGGAGGGTGAAGCCTCCGCACAGAACCCCTGAGGAGATCCTATGGGAGCCAGCGTAGGCAACAGCGGGGGGTTGAACAACGAGCCGAACGTGGTGCCGATGATCGACATCATGCTCGTGCTGCTCGTGATCTTCATCCTCGTGCAGCAGGTCCGGAAGGCGATCGACATCCAGCTGCCGGATCCGACCCCGGCGGTCGCCACCGCGAACTCGGCCTCGAATCAGATCGTCCTCGAGGTCTTCGCGAATGGCACGTACTCGGTCAACCGGGAGCCCGTCGATTCGGCGTCGCTGCCGAAGTTCCTGAAGGACATCTACGATCCGCGGCCGGAGAAGATCATCTTCGTCAAGGGTGATCCGAAGGCCGAGTTCCAGTCGATTATCCACGCGATGGATGTCGCCCGTGGCGCCGGGGTCCGCGTCATCGGCGTGCCGCCGGGCTGATCGAGCCGCGTCCCGGAGGTTCGACCTCCGGGGATGTGACGGCGGACGAACCTTTTCTGGTTCGTCCGCCGTATCATTTTTCATCCACGTATGCCGTCCACTCCGTTCGACGCCGCCGGTCGCCCACGTCCGGCCTATCGCCCCATCGCCGGGCCTCGCCGCCCGCGCCGGGGCACAGGCGCGGCGCTACTGTCGTTCCTGCTCCATCTGGCGCTGGTACTCGCGGTCTTCCTGCCGCCGGTGATTGCGTCGCAGCTGGACCTGCCCCTTTCCGAGGGGGCCGGCGGGGCCACGCCGGCTGGTGGCGGGGGCGGCGGGAATCGTGGGTCGGGGGCCGAGCGCGTGATCCCGGAACGGATCACTTACGTCCAGGTCGCGCCCGCAGTGGCCCCCGCACCGGTCCCCACACCCATGGAGAAGCCACCGGAGCCGCCGAAGCCGAAACCCCCTGAGGTGCCCCCACCGGCGCCGGCTGCGGCCCCTGCCGAGTCGGCGCCGGTGACCGCTCCGACCCCCGGCAGCGGTGGTGGGACGGGGGTGGACCGGTCGGGCGGGAGTGGGCCCGGGAGCGGGGGCGGGGTCGGATCGGGTGTCGGCACGGGGCGGGGCTCCGGAACGGGGCCCGGGACGGGGGGCGGCGGGGACGAGGTCTATCCCCCAGAGGTGACCACGATGGTGATGCTGCCGCAGCCGGTGCCGAGGAAGATCCGGCCGTACACGATGGTGGCGTGGTTCGACGTCGACGAGCGCGGACGCGCCACATTGATCGCGTTCAATCCGTCGAAAGACGGGGCGTACAATCGCCGCATCCGAGAGGTGCTGACGGAATGGCGGTTCCGTCCGGCGGTCCGCGCCGATGGCACTCCGGTGCGCGACACGGTGTCGGTGACCGCTGCGGTGCCCTGAGCTCCGCCGGAGACTAGTCCCTCCCACGGCGGCACCGTAGCTTCCCCGCCATGCCCTCCCCCCTCTGGGCGCGGAAGCCGATCGCGTCCCTCGACAGCACCGGCAGCGGCCTCGCCCGCACCCTCGGGACGCGCGACCTCGTCGCCCTCTCCATCGGCGCCGTCATCGGTGCCGGGATCTTCTCGACCCTCGGGACCGCCGCGGCGGGGGAGATCGCCGCCTCCGGCGAAGTGATCCGTTACGGCGCCGGTCCGGCGCTCGTCATCAGCTTCCTCCTCCTCGGCGCCGTCTGCGCGCTCGCGGCGCTCTGCTACGCGGAGCTGGCAGCGATGATCCCGCAGGCCGGGTCCGCCTACGCGTACAGCTACGCCTCGCTCGGCGAGCTGGTCGCGTGGATCATCGGCTGGGACCTCATCCTCGAGTATGCGGTGGGGAACGTCGCCGTGGCCATCGCGTGGGGAGGCTACTTCGAGTCGCTCGTCTCCCCCTGGCTCCACATCCCAGGCTGGCTGACGCACGGGTACTTCCAGGTGCAGGCGGGGGCGGCGGGGACCGGGGCGCACGCCGAGGTGATGCAGGCGCTGCTCGCCGAGGCCCCGCGGCTCGCCGGGATGCCGCTGCTCGTGAACCTCCCGGCGTTCCTCATCGTCGCGGCCATCACCTGGCTCCTCGTCCTCGGCGTCCGTGAGAGCACGCGGGTGAACAACGCGATGGTGCTCGTGAAACTCGCCGTGCTTGCGCTCTTCGTGGTCGTCGGGGTGCAGCACATCGACCCCGCGAATTATCGGCCCTTCGCCCCGAACGGATTCACGGGGATCCATCAAGGCGCGGCGATCGCCTTCTTCGCGTACATCGGGTTCGATGCGATCTCAACGGCGGCGGAGGAGACGAAGGATCCGCAGCGGACGATGCCTCGCGGGATCCTGCTCGGGCTCGCCGCCTGCACGCTCATCTACGTGATCGTCGGGGCGGTGGCGACGGGACTCGTCCCCTATCTGCAGCTCAAGAGCGCCGACCCGCTCGCGCACGCCTTCGAGGTGGCCGGGCTGACGCGCTTCTCCTGGATCATCGCCCTCGGAGCCGTGGTCTCGATGTCCGCGGTGCTCCTCGTGTTCCAGTATGGTCAGCCGCGCATCTTCTACGCGATGGCGCGCGACGGGCTGCTGCCGCCCTTCGCGGCGAAGCTCCACCCGAAGTACCGCACCCCGCACGTGACGACCATCCTCACGGGGGCGTTCGTAGCGCTCGGGGCGCTCGTCGCTGATGATGCGGCGACGTACGATCTCACCAACATCGGGACGCTTTTCGCCTTCACCCTCGTCTGCGTCGGCGTCCTCGTACTCCGCGTGATCGAGCCCGACCGGCCGCGGCCCTTCAAGGTGCCCGCCGTCTGGCTCGTCGCCCTCACCGGGGCGGCGGCCTGCCTCTTCGTGATGCGCGGGCTCCCGGCGATGGCCTGGCAGGGCTTCGGCGTCTGGCTCGTCATCGGGCTCGCGCTCTACTTCTCCTACGGCGCGCGGCACTCGCGCCTCCGTCGCGGTCTCCCCCCGCTCGCCTCCGAGGTCTCGGACTCCCATGGCTGAATCGATCGGCAACAGCGGCACCGGCATGAAGCTGCATACCAAGATCCTCCTCGCCCTGCTGGTCGGTGCCACAGCGGGGATCCTCGTCAACACGCAGCTCGGCAAGGACGACGCCACCGTCGGCTTCGTGAACACCTACATCGCGGGGCCGATCGGTCAGATCTTCCTGCGGATGCTGTTCATGGTGGTGATGCCGCTCGTCTTCTCCTCGATCGCGCTCGGCGTCGCCGGCCTCGGGGATCTCCGGAAGGTCGGGCAGGTGGGTGGCAGGGCGATCGGGTACTTCCTCGGGACCACCTTCATCGCCGCCGCCTTCGGACTCCTCGCCGTGAGCGTCGTGCGTCCCGGTGATGCTGTCCCGGACGCGGTGAAGACCGAGTTGATGGCCACCTACGCCGGTGACGCGGCGGCGAAGATCGAGGCCGGGCAGCAGGGCGGCTTCGGTATCAACACCTTCGTGAACATCGTCACGCGGAATCCGGTCAAGTCGGCGGCGGACTTCGATATGCTCGGCGTCATCTTCTTCGGCCTGATGTTCGGGGCCGCGCTGACGCAGATGCGGCAGGAGCGGGCCGAGCCGATGATCAAGGTCCTGGAAGCGATCAATGACGCCGTCACGGTCATCGTCGGGATGGCGATGAAGCTCGCCCCCTACGGCGTCGCGGGGCTCATCTTCGGCGTCACCTCGAAGTTCGGGTTCGCGCTCCTCAAGCCGCTCGGCGCCTTCGTCCTCGTCGTCCTCGGCGCCTTGCTCTTCCATATGTTCGTCAACGTCTCGCTGATCCTGAAGTTCGTGATCGGCTTGAGCCCGAAGGTCTTCTTCTCGCGCGTGCGCGGGACGCTGATCACCGCCTTCAGCACGAGCTCAAGCTCGGCGACGCTCCCCGCGGCACTCAAGACGGCCGAGGAGGGGCTCGGCATCCCGAACCGGATCGCGGGGTTCGTGCTCCCGCTCGGCTCCACGATGTGCATGAATGGCACCGCGATCTTCGAGGGGATCACCGTGATCTTCCTCTGTCAGGCCTTCGGGGTCGACCTCAGCCTGGGGAACATGATCGTCGTCGTCGTGATGTCGGTGATCACCGCCGTCGGCGCGGCCGGCGTGCCCGGCGGCTCGATCCCGCTCCTCGTGGGCATCATCGCGATGATGGGCGTGCCGGGTGAGGCGATCGCGATCGTCCTCGGTGTCGACCGGATTCTCGATATGACCCGGACGGTGGTCAACGTCTCGGGGGATCTCTCCGCGACGGCCTTCGTGGCGAAGTCCGAAGGGCTCTGGGACGCCTCCCGGGTGCCCGCCGAGCAGGGCGCGTAAGGGAGGGCAGCGCGCCGCCCGCGCCAGCGCAGGGCAAACGGACGAGGGCCGCCGGATGACTGCATCCGGCGGCCCTCGTCCGTTTACCGCTCGGCTCAGCGGGCGGCTTTTGCCCGCTGGCGCGCCATCGCCGCCGCCCCGCGGGCGGCGCGCACCTGGTCACCCTTCAGGTGGCATCCCGGCACCGCGTGCTTCAGCCGGTGCTCGACGAGCCGACGCAGGAAGCCGCCGCGCCCGAGCATCCCGCCCGAGAGCGCCACCGGGATCGCTGCGCGCTCATCGACGAAGAGCTGGCGCGCGAGGGTCCGCACGTGGAGTACGAGCTCCTCGGCGGCGAGCGTGCAGATCGCATTGGCGCGGAGGTCCCCGTCGGCGGCGACCGTGAGGACCGTCGGGGCGAAGGCGGCGAGCGCCTTCGGCGACGCGGCGGCCGCCCAGCCGATCAGACCATCGACCGATTCCAGCTCCAACGCGGTGAGGAGCGCCCCGACGAGCTTCGTCTCCGGCTCGCGTCCGTCGTGCGATGCGGTCACGACGCTGAGGGCGCGCCGCCCGATCCAGGCGCCACTCCCCTCGTCGCCGCAGACCGGGCCCCAGCCGCCGCAGCGGAGCAGGGTGCCTGTCGGGCCGCGGCCATAGGCGATCGAGCCGGTGCCGGCGATCAGCAGGATGCCCGGGCCGTCGCCGAAGGCGTCGGTGAGCGCCACCTCGGCGTCGGTCGTGACGAGGACGTCGTCCGCGAGGTCGGCCCGCTCGAGAATCCGCTGCAACGCCTGACGCTCGGCCTCCTGGCCGGCGCCGGCGACACCGACGACGAGGCCTGCGGGGCGCTCTGGACCGTCCTCGCCGACCTCCCCCTGTGCCTCGGTCAGCGCGTCGCGAATGAGGTCGGTGATGACCTCGGCCGTGTGCAGCGCCTCGCCGGGGCGGAGGGCGCTGGCATCTCCGACACGAGCGGCCCGCTCCTTCCCCTTCCGGTCGACGACGACGACCTCGGTCTTGCTGCCCCCACCATCGACTCCCACGAAGAGCTGCGACATGGCGCTGGATTCCCTGATCAGACGGACCGCGCCCCCGTGGGCGCTGGATGAGTGAAGGAGGACAAGATACCTACGACGAGGGTGATCGTGGTGCCGATCAGCACGAACCAGGGCCACGCGATCCCGATGAAGGGGGTCAGGAGCCCCGAGAGGGCTGGCACCGCCGCCACGATCCGGCCCGCGAAGACGATAAGGCTCATCGTGCCGATCCCGACCGCCATCCCGAGGATGGCGTCCCGTTGGATGGCGCGGGGCCAACCGAGGGCGAGGAAGAACCCGCCCAGCAGCCCACCATACGTGAAGGAGGCGACCGAGAGGGCGATGACCACGACCGGCGTCCCTTCGGCGCGGTAGAGTAGGGCGCCGCCGATCAGGAGGGCCGCCCAGAGCAGCGTGAACCGCTTCGAGACGCGGAGCATCGCGTCCGGGGAGGCACCGGCCCCACGCAGCGGGACCCAGAGGTCGTGGGTCGTCGCGGCGGCGAGCGAGTTGATCGAGCCGGAGATGGTGCTCATCGCGGCCGCGAGGATGGCGGCGATCACGACACCGGTCAGTCCGGCGGGCATCTGCTGGACGATGTACGTCGGGAAGATCTTGTCGGGGGCGGGGAAGCTCGTCCCACCGTAGAAGACCCAGAGGCCGAGGCCGATGGTGAGGAAGAGCGCGAACTGCGCGATGACGAAGACGCCGCTGCCGATCAGCGCCCGGCGGGCGTCCGGGAGCGAGGCGGAGGCGAGGAGCCGTTGGACGATCAGCTGGTCGGCACCGTGCGAGGCCATCGCGAGGAACCCGCCGCCGAGGAGGCCGGCGAAGACGGTATGCGGCTGCCGCAGCGTGAGTGAGGCGTCGAACCACGCCAGCTTCCCGGCGCCGGCGGCCTGGGCCCAGACGGCACTCCAGCCGCCGTCGATGCCGCGCCCGAGCAGCACGACCGCCCCTGCCGCGCCACCGAGGTAGACGATCGTCTGGATGACGTCGGTCCAGACGACGGCGCGCATCCCGCCGTGGTACGTGTACAGGACGGTGGCGCCGCCGAGCGCGAGGATCGAGATTGGGGTCAGCCAGGCGGCCGGGACGATTGGGCCGAGGATCAGCGCGATCGGGATCGCGGTCGCGAAGACGCGTACCGAGTCGCCGAAGGCGCGGGTGAACATGAAGGTCACCGAGGCGAAGCGTCGCGTGGCGACGCCGAAGCGGCGTTCGAGCAGCGCGTACGCGGTCACGAGCTCCCCGTCCATATAGCGTGGCAGGAGCGTGTAGGCGACGACGATGCGACCGAGGAGATACCCGACCGTCACCTGCAGGAACCCGAGGTTCCCGAGGTAGGAGAGTCCGGGGATCGAGATGAAGGTGAGCGCGCTCGTCTCGGTGGCGACGATTGAGAAGCAGACGGCCCACCACGGGATAGTGCCGCTGGCGACGAAATAATCCTTGCTGTCCTTCTGGCCTCGGCCGAGGTGGATGCCGAGCCAGGTGGTACCGGCGAGGTAGGCGACGAGGATCGCCCAGTCGAGGGAGGTGAAGGTCGCGGTCATCGCGTGGGCCCGGGGGAAGGGGAAGGGCGGCGCGTGGGGGGGAAATGCGACGGGCGCCCATTGGGGCGCCCGTCAGTCGATTCACCGGTGGCCGATCAGGCCGAGAAGCTGCTCCCGCAGCCGCAGCCGCCGGTCGCGTTCGGGTTCTTGAAGGTGAAGCCCGACCCCTGCATCGACGTGACATAGTCGATCGTCACGCCATTCAGGTACTGCATCGAGAAGGGATCGACGAAGACGTTGAACCCGGCCTGCGGCAGCACCGTGTCGTCGTCCGCCGGCTTGTCCTCGATGAGGAGCGAGTACTTGAAGCCGGAGCAGCCGCCGGGCTGCACGCTGACGCGCAGACCGCCGACCTCGGGGGCGACGTTCTCCGCGGCCATGAACTTCTGCACCTCGGTCGCCGCGGCCGGGGTGATCGAAACCATCGTCTCAGGGGCGTTCATCGTGCTCATCGTGGACCTCCGCGAGCGGGGTTGCGGGCGTCGGCTGACGACCCGATTACTGATGGGAATATAGAACCGCGGACGGGTGAGGGGCCACCACGCCGTGAGGAACGGGTGGGGCTTGGCCGGCGCCGCCGACGCGATGGGCCCCCGGTGCTCGTCAGGGACTGCCGCGGCCGTTGCCGGCCGGCGCGAGTGTCGCCGCCGTCTCGGCCACCGTCGTCCGGACCCGCGCGATTCCGGTCCGCTCCCTGGTGGGATTCACCCGGTTCGTCAGGAGGATCACGAAGCGGTCGTTCGCCGGGTCGATCCACAGCGACGTCCCGGTGAACCCGGTATGGCCGAAGGCCGGGGCGCGCATCAGTCGACCGGCGGAATTCCCCCCCGTCGGGACCTCCCACCCCAGCGCCCGATTCGAGAAGCCGGGGCGCTGGACGGTCGTGAAGCGGCGGATGGTCTCCGGCTCGAAGATCCGTACCCCCTCGAGCGCCCCGCCGTTGAGGTAGAGCCGCGCGAACCGGACGAGATCCGCCCCGGTGCTGAAGAGCCCCGCGTGACCGGAGACCCCGCCGAGGAGATGGGCGTTCTCGTCGTGGACCTCACCGCGGAGGAGTCGACCGCGCCAGGGGTCGCGTTCGGTGGGGGCGATGCGCGCGCGGAGCGATGTCGGCGGCAGGAAGCGGGTGTCTCGCATTCCGGCGGCGGTGAACACGTGCGCCGCGAGGTAGCGATCGAGGGGCTCGCCGCTCACGCGCTCGACCACCCAGCCGAGGAGCATCGCCCCGAGGTCGGAATAGACCATCCGCGCGCCTGGCACGGTGTCGAGCGAGGCGTCGAGGACGATCCGTCGCGCTTCTGCGGCGCTCGTGGTGCGCTTCCAAAGCTGGATGAAGGGGGCGAGTCCGCCGGAGTGCGTGAGAAGGTGCCGTATGGTGACGGCGTCCTTGCCGCGGCCCTGCCACTCCGGGAGGTAGCGCTGCACCGGCGCGTCGAGGTCGATCCGTCCCTGCCTGACGAGCTGCATCATCGCGCTCGTCAGGCCGACGACCTTGGTGAGGGACGCCATATCCCAGATGGTCTCGAGCGTCGGCGCCGGGGCGTCCGCGGCCCAGTCGATGCGGCCGGCGCTGACCTGACTGAGGATACCGGCCCGGTTCCCGACGATCGCGATGCCGCCCGGGAAGATCGAGTCGCGCACGGCGGCCTCGAGGATGCGGCGGAGGGAATCCTCGAGCGGCCGGACGTCCGGTGAGCGGTCGGCGCCGTCGCCGGCACGGAAGTAGCCGGGGAGGGTGATCGGCGCGCGCCCCGCGAACGGGATGGCGCCGGCCACGGCGCGAGCGGCGGCGCGCTCGACGGCATCCCCGCGACCGAAGGTCGCGACGTACGCGGAGACGCGGTTGAACTCGCGCAGCACATATGGGTTCGAGAACGCGACCACCGTGACCGGTCGCGTCCAGGCGACCGAGTCAATCCACTGCGCGACGTGCGCCCCGACGGCGAAGCGCCCTTCCCCCTCGATGGTGCGCACAAATGTCGCGAGGACCATCCGCTCCCCGGGTCGGAGGAGCGAGTCGAGCCGCGCGCGTGAGGTGGCCGGCGAGATGCGGAGGAGGCGTCCCTCACCGAGCCGCCCCCGCAGCTCCGCGGCAAAGGTACGGCCGGCGTTCACGTCCGATTCACCCGCGAAGGTGACGATGGCCGTCGCGGTGCCGCGCGTCAGGGGGAGGACCGCGCCGGTGTTCCGGAGGAGGGTGATGGCGCCGTCGGCGATGCCTTGGGCCACCGCGCGATGCGGGGCGGCGCCGACGATCTCGCGGAGCGAGTCGAGGTCGACGATCGGCCGCTGGATGGCCCCGGTGCGGATCTTCATCTCGAGGATCCGGCGCACCGAGGCATCGATCCGCGCGGCCGGGATCTCCCCACGCGCGATGGCGGCGAGCACGGCCCCGATGGCGCCCCCGACGTCGGCGGGCATCAGGAGGAGGTCGGCGCCCGCCTGCACCGCACGGACGGAGCTGACCTCGTTCGGGTACCCCGCGCCGACGCCGCGCATATCCATCGCGTCGGTGACCGCGAGCCCGCGGAAGGCGAGGGTGTCGCGGAGGAGCCCCTCGAAGATCGCGGGGACCAAGGTGGCGGGGGTGGAGTCGCCCGCGACCGCGGGGAGGGCGATATGCGCACTCATCACGGCTGCGACGCCCGCGTCGATCGCGGCGCGGAAGGGGCGCAGTTCCATCGAGTCGAGTCGAGCGCGGCTCGCGGTCACGATCGGGAGCGCGAGGTGCGAGTCGGTATCGGTGTCCCCGTGGCCCGGGAAGTGTTTGACAGTCGCCGCGACGCCGGCCTCCTGCACACCGGCGACGAAGGCGGCACTCATCGCCGAGACCTGCGCGGGATCCTCGCCGAAGGACCGGACATTGATGACCGGATTCGCCGGATTGTTGTTGACGTCGACCGTCGGCGCGAAGGCGAGGTGGATGCCGATCGCCCGTGACTCGCGCCCCGTGATGCGCCCGGCCTCGCGCGCGAAGTCCACGCGCCCGGTGGCGCCGATCGCCATGTTGTTCGGGAGCACGGTCGCATCGCCCCCCCGGAGGAGCCCGGGAGTGAAGGTCCCCCCCTCGAGGCGCCCCAAGCCCGGCTCGACGTCGGAGGCCACGAGGAGCGGGAGCGCCGCGCGACGCTGCAGCGCGTTCACCTTCGCGGCGACCTCGATCGGGGAGCCGAGCGACATCACGACACCACCGACCTTGTCCTCCGTGATGCGGGCGGCCGCCCAGGCGAACGCGGAGTCCGTCGTGCTCGTATAATCCCCCAACACCCAGATCATCACCATCTGGGCGACCTTGTCCCGCAGCGGCATCGCGGCAAGGGTCGAATCGATCCAGCGGGTCGCGGCGCGCGGCAGTGGCGCCGAGAGGGAGACGGGGACGTCGTGCAGGGCACCGGGGCGTGGCGCGGGCGTGGGTCCACCGGAGCCAATCGGGGTGCAGGCGATGGCGAGACAGGCGCCGGCGAGGCCGGCCACACGAACGGGGGCGGGATGCATCGTCACGGACGGCTTCGGGAGGGAGAGGGGGTGCGCGGAGCGATGGGTGTCGCGGCGGCGTGGATGCGCTGGCTGGCGGTGCTGCTGCTGGTGGCGTGCGCGCCGGCCCCGGCATCGCGCGCCCAGGCGCACCCGACGCGGGACGCGCGCCCGACGTTCGCCCCCGGGATGACGGTCCTGCTGGAGGATTCGTTGCAGGTGCTCGCCGGGCGCCGCATCGCGGTCATCACGAACCACACCGGAATCGATCTCGAGGGACGGTCGATTGTCGACCTGCTGCGCGAGGATCCGCGGGCTCGCCGGGCGAACATCTCGGTGGTGCGGCTGTTCTCCCCCGAGCACGGGATCCGCGGCGATGTCGACCACACGAACGTGCCGGACGCCGTCGACCCGCGGTCGGGGCTCATGGTGCACTCGCTATACACCCGCGAGACGATCCCGCCGCCGGACTCGCTGCTCCGCGACGTCGATGCGCTCGTCTTCGACCTGCAGGACATCGGCACGCGCACCTGGACCTATGTCGGGGTAATGGTCTATGCGATGCGCGCCGCGGCGCGCGTGGGCATTCCGTTCGTGGTGCTCGACCGACCGAACCCAATCACCGGCCGGATGGAGGCGCCGCTCCTCGACTCGGCCCTCGCGAATCCCGAGGACCCGACGCCGACGCGGCGCGGCGCCGCCTTCGCATTATATCCCGCGCCGCTCCGGCACGGGATGACGATGGGGGAGCTGGCGCGGTGGTTCGCCGCGGAACTGCCCATCCCCGCTCAGCTCACCGTCGTCGCGATGCGTGGCTATCGGCGGGGGATGTGGTGGGAGGAGACCGGGCTCCGTTGGGTGGTCCCGTCCCCGGCGATGGTCTCTCCGCTGAGCGCGTTGGTCTATCCCGCGCTCGTCGCGCTCGAGGGGACGAACCTCTCGGTGGGGCGGGGGACGCGCGAACCCTTCCAGCGATTCGGGGCGCCCTGGCTCGACGCCCCCCGCGTCGCGACGGCGATGAACGAGCTGGGGCTCGCGGGGGTCCGGTTCGACGCCGAACGCTTCACCCCGGTGAACAGTCCGGACAACAAGTTCAGCGGGCGGGAGATCCCGGGCATCCGCATCGTCGTGGAGGATCGGGACCGCTTCCAGGCCGGCCGGGTCGGCGCGGCGGTGCTCTGGGCGCTGCGGCGCGCCCACGCGGATTCGCTGCGCGTGAACGCCCGGACGATGGACATGCGCTTCGGGTCGACGGCGGCGCGTGTCGCGCTCGATTCGGCCGCGGACCCGAACGAGGTGATCGATCGCCTGCAGCCGGAGGTCGTCGCCTTCCAGCGTCGCGTCCGTCCGTACCTGCTGTACTGAGCGCGTGACCACCCGGGAGACGCTCCTGCGGCCCTGGTGGGCGATCGTCCGTGGCTATCTGCGGTTGATCGAGCCACTGGTCGCGTGGTGCGTGCGACGCGGGATTGCGCCCAACACCATCACGGTCGTCGGGACGCTCGTGGCGGCGGTCGTCGGGGGGCTCTTCGCGGTCGGTCGGGTCGCCGCCGGCGGGTGGACCCTCGGGCTCCTCGCCTTCTTCGACGTCATCGACGGCGAGGTGGCGCGCCGCACCGGCCGCGCGACCGCGTACGGGGCCTTCCTCGACGCCACCCTTGACCGCGTGGCGGACGCCTGCCTCCTCGGCGGGCTCGTCGTGCTCTACGCGACCCATCCGGTCCACCGCTCTGGCGCGATGGTCGTCGTCGCGCTCGTCGCGCTCGTCGCGACGCAGCTCACCTCCTACACCCGTGCCCGAGCCGACCTCGCCGGCATCGACCTCAAGGGCGTCGGGTGGTTCGAACGCCCCGAGCGGATCACCCTCCTCGCCGCGCCGCAGGCCTTCTTCGGGCTCCGGTTTGAGGGACGCGTGCTCGCCGGCGTCGTGAGCCTGCTGGCCATCGCGGGGGTGGTGACGGTCTGGCAGCGGATGCGCCGCGTGGCGCAGGGCTGATAACTTTCCGGTGTCCGCCTCCGGAGGCTCGTGATGACCCGATACCGACCCGCATTCGTTGCCGCCGCGTTCGCCGCGCTGGCACTCGTGGGTTGCGCCTCGGAGCCCAAACCGCATCGGATTCGGCTCGCCACCGATGACTTCGCTTTCGAGGTCACGGCGGACGTGATGCCGCCCCGGTCCGTCGAGCTCACGACCTACACCATCCGCGTGAAGGATCGGGAGACGAAGGAACCGGTCGTCGGCGGGGAAGGGCGCCTCTTCGCCACCAACGGGTCCCGCATCACCGTCTGGGACGGTTTCGCCCCGAGCACCGAGCCCGGGAGTTACACGGCACGCGTCCGCTTCCTCACCGCCGGCCAATGGCAGCTCGGTATCCAGTTCCGGGCGAGTCACGACACCACCGTCGCGCTCCAGCGCACCCACGACTGGGGACAGCTGGTCCGCAACGAATCCCCCCCCGAGCTATGAAGCACTTCCACCGCACCCATCTCCATCCGGACGCGGTCCTCGCGACTGCGGATGCCTTCTTCCCCACCATTGGGATGCAACCCACCGGCAAGCCCGGCGCGCGCAGCCGTCGGTATCAGGGCACGGTCGGGACCCCCGAGGTCCCGATGACGCTGACGATCTCGGTGTGGATGGAGGGAGGCCACTACACCTTTGTCGAGGCGCACACCGACCAGATGGGGGAGAGCCGTCTCGATCGTGGCGTGAAGACCTTCTTCGTCCGGTTGCACACGCAGGACGACCCCGCGCACACCTTCGCGCCGTCGTACTGATGGCCGCCCGCCGTCGGTCGCCGGGCCCAGGGAGCGCGGCTGCGCACCTCGGTGAGTCGCTGCCCCTCGAGCGGAAGCTCGCGCTATACCGCTGGATGCGACTGACCCGGACGCTCGAGGAGCGGCTGGTCGCGCTCTATCGTCAGACGAAGGTGGTCGGCGGCCTGTTCCGGTCGCTGGGGCAGGAGGCGGATGCCGTCGGGTCGTGCTTCGCCCTCGAGCCGCGCGACGTGATGTCGCCGCTCATCCGCAATATGGGCGCGATGCTCGTGAAGGGCGCGACGCCCGTCGAGATCCTCAAGCAGTATATGGCGAAGGGGGACTCCCCCACGCGCGGGCGCGAGCTCAACATCCACTTCGGCGACATCGGACCGGCCGGGACGACGCGCGGCTTCCTCGGCCAGATCTCCCCGCTCGGCGATATGGTGCCGGTGATGGCCGGCGTCGCGATGAGCTTCAAGGCGCGTGGGGAGGATCGGGTCGGGCTCGTGTACGTGGGCGATGGCGCGACGAGCACCGGCGCCTTCCACGAAGGGATCAACTTCGCCGCAGTGCAGCGCCTCCCGCTCGTTGTGATCATCGAGAACAACGGCTACGCGTACTCCACGCCGACGAGCAAGCAGACGGCGGCGAAGCAGTTCGTCGACAAGGCGATCGGCTACGGCGTGCCGGGCGAGCAGGCCGACGGGAACGACGTCCTCGCCGTCTACGACGTGACGAAGCGGGCGGTGGACCGCGCCCGGGCGGGCGAGGGGGTCACGCTGATCGAGCTGATGACGTATCGCCGCAAGGGCCACGCCGAGCACGACAACCAGTCCTACGTCCCGCCGGGCGAGATCGAGAAGTGGGCGGCGGAGAACGACCCGATCGACCGCTATGTGCGCGTCCTGACGGAGCGCGAGAAGGTGCCGACGGCGACGCTCGCCGAGATCGATGCCTCGGTGTCGGCCGAGGTGGACGAGGCCACGGAGATCGCGGAGCGGTCGGGCACCCCCGCGCCGCTCGACGCGCTTGAGGGTGTCTACGCCGAACCGCCGCGGGAACGCCCCCTCTGGTTCCGCGAAGGGGCCGACGTCTCCGGTCTCGGGCAGGAGCGTCCGGAGGGGTGGGGCACGTGGGACGCGAGCAAGGGAGGGGCTCGCTGATGGCGGGCACCGAGATCACCTACCTCGAGGCGATCCGCGAGGCGATCGACGAGGAGATGGCGCGCGACCCCGAGGTCTTCCTGTTGGGGGAGGACATCGGTGCGTACGGCGGCGCGTTTAAGGTCACCGACGGGATGCTGGCGAAGTACGGCGAGGCCCGCGTGATCGACTCGCCGATCTCCGAGATCGCGATCGTCGGCGCGGCCGCGGGCGCAGCGCATATGGGGATGCGGCCGGTGGTCGAGATGCAGTTCATCGACTTCATCGCGAACGCGTACGACATGCTGACGAATTACGTCGCGACGGCGCGGTACCGCGCCTTCCTGCCCTGCCCGATGGTAGTGCGTGGCCCGAGCGGCGGCTACGTGCGCGGCGGCCCCTTCCACTCGCAGAACCCCGAAGCGGGGTTCATCCACACGCCGGGGCTCAAGGTCGTCTATCCGTCGACCGCCGAGGATGCCAAGGGGCTGATGAAGGCCGCGATCCGCGATGACGACTGCGTGCTCTTCTTCGAGCACAAGTATCTGTACCGGCGCATCAAGGGCGTGATGCCCGCCGGCGATCACATCGTCCCGATCGGGAAGGCGCGGACCGCGCGCGTCGGCACCGACGTCTCGATCATTACGTATGCCGCGACGGTGCACAAAGCCCTGGAGGCGGCAGAGCGGCTGCAGGCGGAGGATGGCCTCTCCGTCGAGGTGATCGACCTCCGCTCGCTCGCGCCGCTCGACGACGAGGCGATCGTCGCGACGGTGCGAAAGACGAATCGCGTGTTGGTCGTGCACGAGGACACCCGTACCGGCGGTATCGCGGGTGAGATCACGGCACGGATCAACGAGACCTGCTTCGCAGATCTCGACGCACCGGTCCTGCGCGTCACGGCGCACGATATCCCGTTGCCCTATGCCCCCGCGCTCGAGGACTTCGTGCTCCCGCAGGTGGACGACATCGTGCTGGCGGTTCGCCGGCTGGCGGCCTGGTAGATGGCGACGGCTCCGACTCGCGGCCCCGCGCCGCTCGTCCGCGTGATCCCGATCGGCTGCTTCATGGCCGTCATCGGGTTCTTCTCCGGCGGCATGATCGGCGTGTTGATCTCGAAGGGGGTCGCCTTCATCCGGAAGGCGCCCGCCTGCGACGGCATCCCGACGTGCGACTGGTACATTTATATGCTGGTCGGCGGCGCCCTCGGCGCCCTGACCCTGCCGTGGTTGGTGGTCTCCGCGCTCCGGAGCACGCCGCCCGCGCCCTCCGCTCCGACCGACCGTCCTGAGGAATAGCCGTGGCCCGCATCGACGTCATCATGCCCCAGATGGGCGAGTCCATCGCCGAGGGGACCCTCTCGCGCTGGTTGAAGAAGATCGGCGATGAGGTGAAGCGGGACGAGCCGATCTTCGAGATCTCGACGGACAAGGTCGACGCCGAGATCCCCGCGCCCGCGGCGGGGGTGTTGGCCGAGATCATCGTGATCGAGGGGACGACCGTCCCCGTGAACACCGTCGTCGCGCGCCTCGAGACGGAGAAGGGGGCCGCGATCGCGTCGGCGCCGAGCCCGTCGCCGGCCGCCGCAGCCCCGGCGCCCGCGCCGGTGGGGGCTGCCGCGCCGAGCCCGGTGGCGGCGTCGCCCGTGCCCGCTGTGCCGGCGCCCCCGGCGCGCCCCGCCGCCGCTGGCTCCCTCGAGGAGCGCCTGCGGACGAAGTCCTCGCCGCTCGTGCGGCGGATGGCGGCCGATGCGGGCGTCGACATCACCGCGCTCTCCGGTTCCGGGATCGCTGGCCGCGTGACGAAGAAGGACCTCGAGGCGCATCTCGCCTCCGGTGGGGCTCGCCCCGCCACCGCGCCGTCAGCGCCCGCCGCGATGCCCGCGGGGCTGCCCGGGGCGATCGCGGTCCCCGCCGCGCCGATGGGCGGCCACGCCGAGCCGACGTTCCAGCCGTGGCCGGGTGACGTCGTCGAGCCGATGAGCAAGATCCGCCGGCTCACGGCGGATCATATGCGCCAGGCCAAGCAGGTGGCCGCGCACGTGACGAGCTTCTTCGAGATCGATCTCACCCGCGTCGCGCGCCAGCGCGCGCAGATGAAGGCCGCGTTCGAGGCGGAGACGGGACAGAAGCTCACCTTCCTGCCGTTCATCATGAAGGCAGTTGTGGAGAACTTGCGCCGCCACCCGGTGATGAACGCCACCGTCTCGGGCACCGACGTTATCCTGCGCAAGCGGTACAACATCGGGATCGCCGTGGCGCTCGACCCGGTCGGACTCATCGTGCCGGTCATCAAGGACGCGGATGGCCTGAACCTCACCGGCCTCACGCGCGCCGCGAACGACCTCGCGGCCCGCGCGCGCTCCAAGAAACTGAGCCCGGTCGACGTGCAGGACGCGACCTTCACGATCACGAACCCCGGCGTCTTCGGCTCGCTGATGGGGACGCCGATCATCCCCGTCGGCACGACGGCGATCCTCGGGCTCGGCGCGATCGAGAAGCGGCCCAAGGTCATCACCGGCGCGGACGGCGAGGATACGATCGCGATTCGCACCTGCGCGTACTTCTCCTGCAGCTTTGACCATCGCGTCGTGGACGGCGCCGATGCCGACCGCTTCATGGCGGACCTGAAGAAGACCCTCGAGACCGCCTGAGCGATGTCGAAGGCCCTGACGATGCACCGTACCGTCGTCACGCCCGGCGACCGCGCCCGCTTTCTGGAGACGGCGCGCGCGAAGGCACGGCATTACGAGGCCGCCGCCTGCCGCTATTGGCTCTTCGAGGAGGCCGCCCTTGCCGGCGCCTTCATCGAGTTCTGTGAGGCGCCCGACGCCGCCACCCTGACCGCCGCGCACGCGGCCGCGCCCGGACGTATCCTCGATCCGTCGCGCGTGTATACCTCTGTGGAGCTCAGCTGATGCCCACCCGACGTCTCGAGATCGACGGCCGCACCTGGGCCATCTACCCCAGCGGCTACATCACGCAGTACGACGCCGACGAGTTCGGCCTCCTCTTCGTGCACGGCACCGGTGAAGACCGCGAGGTGCGCGTCACGCGGTATTCGCCGGGCCGAACCCGGTCGCGCGAGCAGGCGCTCGCGGAGATGTCGGACGCCGACGTGCGTCGGCTCTTCGGGCTCTCGCAGCCCAGCGTCCGCTCCCCCGAGGCCGGTTACGCCCCGTGACGGCTGACGCGGCCCCGGCGCCGCGTCACGTCGATCTGCACGCCCACTCGACGGCCTCCGACGGCACGGCCACCCCGACCGGCGCGGTCGAGGCCGCGCATCGCGCCGGCGTCGTCGCGCTCGCGCTCACCGATCACGACACGCTCGCCGGGGTTGCGGAGGCGCAGACCGCCGCCGATCGCCTCGGCCTCCGGCTCGTCCCCGGCGTCGAACTGAGCGTCCATCAGGAGGGGGTCGAGGTGCATCTCCTCGGTCTCCACATCCGTGACGTCGCCGGCCTGCAGGGGGAGCTCGAGGCGATCCGCTACCAGCGGCGCGTGCGTGCCATCGCGATGGTCGAGCGCCTCGCGGCCGCGGGTGCGCCGATCGCCTTCGAGGCGGTGCTCGCCGCGTCGGGCGGCGGGGCAATCGGGCGTCCGCACGTCGCGCGGGCCCTCGTCGCCGCCGGCCACGTGAAGGACCAGCGCGAAGCCTTCGATCGCTATCTCGCGTTCGGGCGCCCCGGCTACGTCGAGAAGGCGCGGCTCGAGATCGCGGATGGCATCGCGATGATCCACCGTGCCGGCGGACTCGCCGTCATCGCGCATCCGGGCGCCGAGGGACGGCGCGAGCGCATCGAGCCGCTTGTGCCCCTCGGCCTCGACGGACTCGAGGTGCGCCATCCGAGCCACACCGCCGAGGATGTGAAGCGCCTCGACGCCCTCGCACGGCACTTCGGGCTCATCGTGAGTGGCGGTTCGGATTGGCACGGGGCGATGCAGGGGCCGCGCGTCCTCGGCGCGATGCGCGTCCCGGAAACGTGGTTGGAGGCGCAGGACGCGCGCCTCGCAGCGCGCGCGGCCTGACGGAGCCGCGGGGCGGATGACCGGCGCCGCCGACGCGCTGCGGCCAGAGGCGACACACGCCGACGCCCGCGTGGTGCTCGTCACGGGGGCGGGCCGCCGGGTGGGCGCTGCGATCGCCGAGGCGCTCGCAGCGCACGGATGGGCCGTCGCGGTGCACCATCACGCGAGCGCGGATGGCGCGGCGCGCGTGGTCCTCGACCTCGAAGCCGCCGGGGGCACGGCCGCCGCGTTCGGTGCGGACCTCGCTGATGCCGACGCGTGCGCCGCCCTGCCGGGCGCGGTGGCGGCGCGGTTCGGCCGACTCGACGCCGTCGTCCACGCCGCCGCCTCGCTGGAGCGCACGCCCCTCGGAGCGACATCGGCGGCGATGGTCGATGCGATCCTCGCGCTCAACCTCCGCGCGCCGTTCCTCCTCGCGCAGGCGAGTGCAGCGCTCCTGCCTGAGGGCGGTGCGATCGTCTGCATCGGCGACCACCTCGCCGACGAGGCGACGCCGGGGTTCGCCGTGCACGGGGCCGCGAAGGCCGGCGTGCACGCCCTCGTCCGTCATCTCGCGGCGGCGCTCGCACCGCGGGTGCGGGTGAACGCGGTCGCGCCCGGCGTGGTCCTCCTCCCCGACGACGCCCCGGCCGGCCTCGCGGAACGCCTCGCATCAGAGGCCGCGCTCGGACGGATCGGGACGCCGGCGGATATCGCCGGGGCGGTGCGCTTTCTGCTCGACGCGCCCTTCGTCACGGGGCAGGTGCTCCGCGTCGACGGCGGGCGCGGACTCGGGGCGTGAACGGGGCGCGGCCCCGCGTCAGAGCTGGCGCAGCCAGCTCAGCTTGACGATCAACTGCCGGCCGCGCGGCGTGAGTCCGCCGAGGATCGGCTGGCGATCGTTGTAAACCACGTAGAGAAAGGAGAGCGGGGAGAACTCCCAGCTGAAGCGCGCGTTCAGCGTCCCGCGTTCGATCACCGAGTTGTACTGGTAGAACGCGCTCCACTGGAGCCGCGGACTCGCGAAGAGCCGCAGTTCAGGCCCCGCGAGGTAGGTCACGAGCGAGGTGTCCGCCGGACCCAGCGAGCTGAGGAAGTTCACCTCGTAGGTGGCCCGCACGCTCAGGTACGGACTCGGCGACCATCGCCCGGCGAGCGCCAACTGCTCCTGCCGTCCATCGAAGAATCCGCCGGTCGACGCGCTCACCGAACCGGCGAGCGGCGCACTCTGGTCGGTCGAGACGTCGACGCCGGTGCGGATGTAGTCGTACGCACCCGGCGCGATGGTCACGCCCGGGAGGATCGGGAGCGCGCTCGTCGGGCGCTGGTAGTTCTGCTGCACGTACGGCGTCAGCGTCCCGCCGGTGCGGCGTAGCACCTCGCCGCGGAGCGCGATGCTCCCCTCTTGGAGCCGCCTCGACTGCGGATCGTGGAAGAAGAGGGAGAAGACCTCAGGGCGGAACCAGACCACGCCCGGCGGGCGCCAGGCGGGCTGAAAGGTGCGACTCGCGTACGGCCCGGTCATGATGACGTCGGGGCGCGAGACGAACCCCGTCCGCGGTCGAAAGTCGGTGGAGACGTAGGCGCCGGAGACGCCAACGTTGGATGACGGCGTGTTGCGACTGAGCGCGTAAGTGGCGGCGACGCCCGTGCGGCCGGTGTCGGCCGAGGTGGTGAGCATCGCGCTGAGCTGTGTCGCCTCCCCGAACCGCGTGAGTGCGTCGACCGCGGTAACCACGTTGCGCCGGTCGCCAGCGTCGTCGCGGTACGCCACGAGGCCGCCGATGCGTGTGGAGCGGCCGACGAACTGCGTGAGGCGTCCGACGGCGAAGTCCGCGGCGTCGGCGTTCGTCGCGCCGGTCCCCGCCTGTCGCATCAGGAGCGCGCCCGCAGCGGTCCGGCCGGTGCGATAGCCATAGCGGAGCCCGCCGACGATGGGGCGCGGCGTGCCGTCCGCGCCGAGCCCGATGCTCCGTGAGAAGAACGGCTGCACCACGAAGGGATTGATGGTGCCTCCAGCGAACGCCGCCCCGTTCGCGCCTCCGCCGGCGGTGAGAAGGTCGGCGTTCTCAAGGAAGAACTGACGCTGCTCCGGGAAGAAGACGCTGAAGCGGGTAAGGTTCACGACCTGTCGGTCGACCTCGGCCTGTGCGAAATCGGTGTTCACCGTCGCCTCGACGAGCGAGTTCGCGGTCGGTGCCCAGATGATCTCGCCGCCGACATCGGCCGCGGTGCCGTCGCGCGCGCCCGCGCGGGCCTCCTTCGTCGCGTTCGTGAGGCCATAGAGCCGCGAGCGGAGATTGGTGCGGGGCGGCGGCGGCTGGATGGAGTCGAGCACGCCCGCGTAGGCGAGGCGCCACGAGGAGAACTGCCGAGGATACGGGGCCCACGCCGTCCACTGTGCGACGCGCCGGCTGTTGCGGACGAAGTTGATGTCCCAGGTGGTGAGTCCCGGCGCGTACCGGAGCGAGGTCCACGGGACGGCGATCTCCGCGACCCATCCCGAGTCCGACTGCGTGGTGCGCACCCGCCACATCGCATCCCAGCTGAAGCTGAACGTGGCGCCGCCGTCGAAGGCCTGCACGTCGCCCTGCGACCCGAGCGGCGTCACCTGGATCTGGTAGACGGTCCGATGGTCGCCGAGCGAGCCAATGGTGATGCCGAAGACGTCGCTTTCGGGCGGGGTGAAGTCACGGCGGAGGTCCGGCATCCGCAGGCCCCGCGGGCCGGCGGTGTCCCGATGGAACGCCCCGATGTAGAGATGCTCGTCGTCGAAGAGGACGTGCACCACGCTGGGGAAGTCGGTCGATCGGATGAAGTCGGGCCGGACGCGCAGGAAGTCACCGATGGGGGCCGCAGCCGCCCACGCGGCGTCGTCGAGCCGGCCATCGAGCACGATCGGACCGGTGGCGCGCCGAGCCACGGCGTGCCGCCGAGTCGCATCGGTCGGGACCGTGACGGAATCGACGTCCTGCGCGGCAAGGCGGAGCGAGCCGAGGAGCAGGAGCGTGGCGAGGGCGAGACGTCGCAGGGAGTGGGGCACAGGGATGCGGTTGGGAAGGCGGCAGGAAGCGGACGCGGCGCCCGGCCCGGCCCGGCGGCGTCGGGCCATCACCGTCCGGCGCTTCGGCGCACCGCGTGGGTCGCCGGGCACTCTGGCGCCTGACGCCCTGCGGAGCGTACATAAGTCGTTCCGCATCCGCCACCTCCACCTGTACTCCGGCTGCTATGTCCTCGACGATTCGACCGACCGTGCTGCTCGCCGCGCTGCTCGCCTCTTCCGTCCTCGTGGCGCAGGGACCGCCGGCGGCGCCGGCCGCCCCGCGTCCCGCCGCCCCACGTCCCGCCGCGGCGACCGCCGCGGCGACTGCCGCCGATATGGCGGCACAGGAGCGCCTGCGGGGCGAGCGCGCCGAGGATCCCAATCCGGCGCCGGCGCGCCGAGAGGGGGAGGGGCCATTCCAGCGGCTCATCATCCGCGGCGTGAATCTCATCGACGGCTACGGGTCGGCCCCGCGTGGGCCGGTCGACGTCGTCGTCGAGGGGAATCGAATCGCGCAGGTCGTCGGGGTGGGCTATCCCGGGGTTGCCATCGATGAATCGAAGCGCCCGCGCGGGGCGACGCGGGAGATCGATGCGACCGGGATGTACCTGATGCCCGGGCTGATCGACCTGCATGTCCATCAGGGCACGCAGCAGAAGGCCCCGGATTCCGAGTACTACAACAAGCTCTGGCTCGCGCACGGGATCACGACCGTCCGTGGCGTGCCGTTCGCCAGCTTCGATTACTCGGTCCGCGAGCGCGCCCGCAGCGCGGCGAACGAGATCGCCGCCCCGCGGTACGTCGTCTACCAGCGGCCGGGCACGGGGTGGGGGCGTGGGACGCCCCGCACGCCGGATGACGCCCGTGCCTGGGTACGGTGGGCGAAGCAGAACGGGGCCGACGGCCTCAAGCTCGGCGCCGAGCGCCCTGACCTGATGGCGGCGTACATCGACGAGGCAAAGAAGCTGGGGCTCGGCACCACCGCGCACCTCCAGCAGAGCGGCGTGGCGCAGGTGAACGGACGCGTCGCCGCGGAGATGGGCCTCGGGGCCATCACGCACTTCTACGGCATCTTCGAGTCGATGTACGACAACCATCAGGTCCAGCCGTGGCCGCTCGATGCGAACCTCGGCGACGAGCAGACGCGGTTCGGCCAGGTGGCGCGCCAGTGGAGCCTCGTCACCCCGGGGAGCGAGAAGTGGAAGTCCTTCCTCAAGACGCTCCTCGCAAACGACGTGACGCTTGACCCCACGATGACCACCTACCTCACCGGGCGCGACGTGATGGCGCGGATGCGTGCCCCGTGGCACGAGCGCTACACGATCTCGACGCAGTGGGATTTCTACATCTCCAACCGGTCGAATCACGGCGCGTACTTCTACGACTGGACGACCGATGATGAGGTGGCGTGGCGCAACTTCTACCGCGTCTGGATGCAGTTCATCAACGAGTACAAGAACATGGGCGGCCGCGTGACGGCGAGCTCGGACGCGGGCTTCATCTATAACACGCCGGGGTTCTCCACGATTCAGGAGCTCGAGCTGCTGCAAGAGGCCGGGTTCTACCCGGGTGAGGCGATTCGCGCCGGCACCTACCACGCCGCGCTGACGAACGCCAAGCCGACGGGGCGGCCGATCGAGACCGGCGTCGTCGAAGCGGGGATGCTGGCCGACCTCGTCATCGTGGACGCGAATCCGTTCCAGAACCTCAAGGTCCTGTACGGAACCGGGTGGGAGCGACTCAACGACGCCAGCGGCCGTGTCGAGAGCTATGGCGGCGTCCTTTGGACGATCAAGGACGGCATCGTCTTCGATGCCAAGCAGCTCCTCAAGGACATCGAGGAGATGGGGAACGCCCAGCGGCGGGCGCGGGCGGCCGGCGGGACGCGGTAACGCGGCCGCACAATCCTTCGACGCCGTTCGGACGGGGCGTATCCGGGGTGCCGGGTGCGCCCCGTTCGTGGATAGATTGCCTCCATCTCAACGCACGGGTGGATGGTGGCGACGCACGAATACGAGGTGGTGATCGTCGGGGCGGGACCGGCGGGGATGTGTGCCGCGCTCTATACGGGACGCTCGATGCTCCGGAGCGTCGTGCTGGAGCGCGGCTTCCCCGGCGGGGAACTGCTCAACACCGAGGTCATCGAGGACTACATCGGGTTCGAGTACGTCCTCGGCCACGAGCTCGCGATGAAGTTCCAAGCGCACGCCGAGAAGTTTGGCGCCGAGATCCGCACGTCGACCCCGGTCGAGTCGGTGACGCGGCGTGCCGACGGCATCTTCGAGTGCGTCACCGAGTCGGGTGACGTCTTCGTGTCCCCGACGGTCATCGTCACCGCCGGCGGCACCCCCGTGAAGCTCGACGTCCCAGGCGAGATCGAGTACGCCGGCAAGGGCGTCTCCTACTGCGCCATCTGCGACGGCGCCTTCTACAAGGGGCACACCATCCTCGTCGTGGGCGGCGGGGATGCCGCATGCGAGGAGGCCGATTTCCTCACGCGCTATGCCGAGAAGGTGTATCTCGTCCATCGCCGGGACACCTTCCGTGCGTCGAAGCTCGTGCAGCAGCGCGCCTTCGCGAATCCGAAGATCGAGGTCATCACCGATACCGTCGTCGATGAGATCGTCGGCGCCGAGGGACTGATGACGCACGCCCGCCTCCGGAACCTGAAGACCGGTGCGGCGTCCGACCTCATCGCGACCGGCATCTTCATCTTCGTCGGCTTCAAGCCGAACACCGGGATCATCCGCGACCACGTCGAGCACGACGCCGCCGGCTATCTCATCACCGACGCGATGATGCAGACTTCGGTGCCGGGGCTCTTCGCCGCCGGCGATGTGCGGGCGCAGCTCACGCGTCAGGTCACCACCGCGGTGGGCGACGCGACGACCGCCGCCATCGGAGTGGAGAAATACCTCACGGCGCGGAAGAACGGGCAGCCGGTGCCCGCCGCCCCGCCGATGCTCGGCGTCACGGCGTGACCGACCCCGCCGTCTTCGTCGTCGGCGCCTTCCAGGAGAACTGCTACCTCCTGCACGATGCCGCCGCGGGGACGGCCATCCTGATCGATCCCGGCGACGATCCGATCCGCCTCTGTGCAGAGCTCGAGCGTCGCGCGGCGCGGCTCACCGCGATCTGGCTGACGCACGCCCACCTCGATCACATCGGCGCGGTTGAAGGGATCCGCCGAGCCTGGCCCGGGGTGCCGGTGCACCTGCATCCCGCCGACACCGAGGTGTACGACTTCGCGTGGCGCGCCGCGGCGATGTACAACCTCCCGTTCGAACAGCCCGCCCCCGCCGATCGGGCGTTCGCCGAGGGGGAGACGCTGACCTTCGCCGGCGAATCGTTCACCGTCTGGCATCTGCCGGGTCATAGCCCCGGCCACGTCGCGCTCATCAGCGCGACCCGGATCTTCGGCGGTGACCTCCTCCTTCAGGGCTCGATTGGGCGGACCGACCTCCCGCGGTCAGAGCCGGCAGCGATGGCCGCGTCCCTCGAGCGCCTGATGACCCTCCCGGACCACCTGATCGTCCATCCCGGACACGGGCCGGCGACCACGATCGGGGCGGAGCGGGCGTCGAATCCGTTCCTGACCGGGGCCGCCCGCATCCCGCGGACGTAACCGGTTTGCGGTGTATCTTGCGGTAGCCCCCTCACCTCTGGCCCCGCTGCTCATGCGATCCTCCTCGTCGCTCCGTCGGTCGCTCCCCGCGCTGGCGCTCCTGTGCACCGCCGCGTGCGTCGACACGCTCGACATCCCCGATGCCCGGTACGGCGTGGTCTCCGTCACCACGTACGCGGATGACATCGCCGGCACCACGATGGCGCCCGAGGTCATCTTCTACGACAAGACCGACCTGCGCATCACGCCGCCGGGCGCGGACTCCTGTCGCTTCGCGACTTACACCGCGAATCCCAACGTCAACACGAACAGCTTCACCTTGGGGGCGGGCGACTATCTGCTCTCGACGATCCGGACGCGGACTGACACCCTGCGCCCGTACTTCGTCGGCAACCTGACGATCTATCGGCCACCCACCGGGCGGACCATCCCGTTCACCCCCGGGGACACGCTCACGCTGCAGGTCCCCGGCGCTCCGGCTGGGTTCCCCGCGATCACCGCGAACGTCCGGACGGCTGAGGCCTTCACCCATGAGCCGGTGACACCGCCCGCCGATGGGCAGCCGCTCACGCTGACCTGGACGCCGGCGCCCCAGCCGGGCTCGCTGATGACCTTCGCGCTCCGGTACGCGAACAGCTTCTCCACCGACCAGCAGCCGAACGAGCAGGTGTTCTGCGGCTTCACCGATGATGGGAGCGGCACGATCCCGGCCGAGTACGTCGAGTTCTGGCGGAATGCACCGGTGGCTTCGCGCAGCGTCCGCGCGATCCGGCTCCGGGTGAAGGAGGTCGTCATCGACTCCCGGACGCGGCTTGCCTTCGTCTCCACGTACGGCGTGCCGCTCCTGACGGCGCCGTGACCGAGGCCGCCCGCACGGAGCACGACGCGCTTGGCGCGGTCGCGCTCCCGGCGGACGCGTGGTACGGCATCGCGACGGCCCGCGCCCTCGCGACCTTTCCGATCAGCGGGCTGCGGGCCCATCCCACCCTCATTACCGCCGTCGTGCGCATCAAGCGTGCGGCGGCGGTCGTGCATCAGGGCACGGGTCGGCTCGACGATCGACGGGCCGATGCCATCATCACGGCCTGCGACCAGCTCCTCGGCGGCGCGTACCGCGACCAGATCCTCGTCGATGTCTATCAGGCCGGCGCGGGGACCTCGTTGCATATGAACGTCAACGAGGTCCTCGCGAACCTCGCGACGGTGGCGCTCGGGGGCGCTCGGGGGACGTACGACCCCGTGCATCCGAACGACCACGTGAACATGGCGCAGTCGACGAACGACGTCTTTCCGACGGCGATGCGGCTCGCGGCGCTGGAGGCGTTGGGGCCCGCGCTCAGCGCCGTCGATTCGCTGGTCGATGCCCTCCGGGAGCAGGCCGTGCGCCTCGATGGGCACGTGAAGACCGGCCGCACTCATCTGCAGGACGCGATGCCGATCCGCCTCGGGCAGGAGGTCGGCGCCTGGGCCGGGTCACTTGAGCGGGGCGCCCGACGGGTCCGCCACTCGGCACGCTATCTCCTCGACCTCGGGATCGGTGGGACCGCCGTGGGGACCGGGGTGAACGCAGAGCCGGTCTACGCGTCGCGGATGGTGGCGGAGCTCGCGCGCCTGACGGGGCTCCCGCTCCGTCGTGGCGCCGATCTGGTGCAACTGATGCAGTCGCTGGGGGACCTCGCCGGCGTCAGTGCGGCGTGGCGGGTGCTCGCCCTCGACCTCGGCAAGATCGCCGCTGACCTGCGGCTCCTCTCCAGCGGCCCGCGGACCGGGCTCGACGAGTTGCGACTCCCGGCCGTCCAGCCTGGCTCCAGCATCATGCCGGGGAAGGTGAACCCGAGCGTCCCGGAGATGGTGCAGCAGGTCGTGTTTCAGGTCGCCGGCCACGATGCGACCGTCGCGGCGGCGGCGGAGCGAGGGGAGCTCGAACTCAACGTGATGATGCCGGTCGTGGCGCACAATCTCCTGTCGGCCATCACCATCCTCGGCAACGCGGTGCGGGCGCTCGAGACGCACACGATCCGCGGCTTGGAGGCGAACCCGGAGATGCTGGCGTATTGGGTCGAGCGGTCGGCGGCGCTCGCCACCGCGCTGGCGCCACGGCTCGGATATGCACGGACGGCGGCGCTGACCAAGCGGGCGATCGCAGAGGGCGTCACGATTCGTGAGCTGGTGGTGCGCGAGGGACTCCTGACAGCGGACGAGGCGGAGGTGCTTCTCGACCTTCGGCGGCTCACCGAGCCAGGTGTGCCGGGCGACGACTGAAAGCGGGGCGGTCCCGGTCGTCGTGAACGGAGCTGCGCGACGGCGACGCGCGCTCGCGGGAACCCCGAGTACCCTTGTCCCCATCCCCGGAACAGGCGCACCTTTCTCGGATGCGCATCACGACGTGGGCCGAGTACGGGGTCATCTGCGCGCTGCACCTCGCGCGCCGCACCGAGGAGGGGCCCGTGACCGGCCGCGACATCGCCGCGCGGGAACGGCTCCCCGGGGATTATGTCGAACAGATTCTCCTCCGGCTCCGGCGGGCGGGGATCGTGCAGAGCACGCGCGGCGCGAAGGGGGGCTACGCGCTCGCGCGTCCGTCCGAGACGATCACCGTCCGGGAGATCATCGCCGCCGCCGAGCTCGTGACGTTTGATTTACACTGCGACACGCACCCGCTCGACGCCGAGCGCTGTTCGCACTCGTGTGACTGTTCCATCCGGCCGGTCTGGATGATGCTGCAGAAGCGGATCGACGAGGTGCTGGACGGTGTCCGCCTGGCGGACCTGCTTGAGGCGGAGCCACAGGTGCGAGAGCGCGTCGGCCTGCCGGTGCTGCAGGGGTGAACGACGACGCGCCGCCCCCGGTGGGGAGCGGCGCGTGATCGTCGAACCGGTGCCTCGAGTGCCGAAGGGGGGACTCGAACCCCCACGGGCGTACGCCCACTGCGCCCTGAACGCAGCGCGTCTACCAATTCCACCACTTCGGCGAAGTGCGGAACGTACCGGCGCGCGATACCCAAGTCAACGTTCGGTCGTCATCCTTCAGGCGAGATGACCAAGCCACGGACCGACGAGGGGATCGCGACGATCGCCCGCAATGCACGTGCCCGCCACGACTACGAGATCCTCGAGACGTGGGAGGCCGGCATTATGCTGCTCGGCACCGAGGTGAAGTCGCTGCGCGATGGGCGGGCCCAGATCACGGACGCGTACGCGGTCGTGAAGGATGGGGAGGTCTGGCTGCTCAACGCGCACATCGCCCCGTACTCGCACGGCAACGTGTGGAACCACGAACCGACCCGAAGCCGCAAGCTCCTCCTGCACGCGCGGGAGATCCGCAAGCTGATCGGGGCGGTCGAACGCAAGGGGCTCACGCTCGTGGCACTCGAACTCTATTTCAAAGACGGCCGCGCGAAGGTCCGCATCGGACTCGCCCGCGGCAAGAAGCTCCACGACAAGCGTGCCGATGCACGCGAACGCGATGCGAAGCGCGAGATGGCGCGCGCGGTCCGTACCGTGAAGGGGCTCGTCCTGGCGCTCGCACTCGGCCTGGCGATGCCGCTCGTCGCGGCACCGCCAGGCCCCGTGATCCGCGTGCGGAGTGCCGCGGGGGACACGGCGGTCGCCGTGGTGGCGAGTCCCTCCGGCGGTGCCGTGCGCGCGGATGTCGTCGCGCGTCTCCTCGGCGGGGCACTCGAGGTGCGTGGACCCGGGCGCTGGCGGCTGGCGATTGGGGGCGCTGCGTTCGATCTCGAGGCGGGATCTCCGTTCGCCGCGTACAACGGTTTCCCTCTGCCGCTCGTCGAGTCCCCGCGGTTGGTCGATGGGGCGCCTGCCGTCCCGCTGCAACTCTTTAGCGAGATTCTCCCGCGATTCGACGTTGGCGTGCGATGGGATCGCACCGCAGGAGCGCTGCATCGTGACCGGCAGGGGACGGTCGCGCGCGTGGCGCCGGTGGACGAGGGGCGGCCGGACCGCGCCGCTGCTCCGCGCGCCGAATCCACCAGACGCGATGGCAGTGGGGTCGCGGCCGAGGGGGCGCTCGGGGCCGCGGCGGCGCTCGGCGCCGGGAGCGAGGCGGCGGGTCGCACATCCCCGGCCCCGCGCCTCTCTCGATCGTACACCGTCGTCGTGGACGCCGGGCACGGCGGACGCGACCCCGGTATGCGTGGCGCCGTCGTCGACGGCCGCGCGCTGAGCGAGGCCCGGATCACCCTCGAGATCGCGAAACGCGTCAAGGCGGAACTCGAGGCGCTCGGGCTCCGGGTGCTGATGACCCGCACGACGGATACTCTGATCAATCTCTTCCATCGCGGCCCGATCGCGAACCGCGCGAGCGGCGACCTCTTCGTCTCCGTGCACGTAAACGCGGCCAATCCGAAGTGGAACAATCCCACGGCGGCGCGTGGCTTCGAGACATTCTATCTCTCGACGGCACGGACCGAGGATGAAGCGCACGTCGCCGCGATGGAAAACGACGTCGTCCATTTTGAGACTGAGGCCGATGCGCCCCGTGGCAACGATGCGCTCGCCTTCATCCTGAACGACCTAGCTCGGAACGAGCATCTGCGGGAGTCGAAGGAGATCGCGGCGGTGGTGCAGCGCCGGCTCGCCGGGATCCACCCGGGGCCGAATCGCGGGGTGAAGCAGGCCGGCCTCGCCGTCCTGTCCACGGCGTATATGCCGGCGGTGCTCGTCGAGGTCGGCTTCGGGTCCAACCCCGCGGAGGCGCGGTGGATGTCGAGCGACGCGGGGCAGGCCGATGCCGCGCGCGCCATCGCCGAGGCGGCGCACGAATATCTCGTCGACTACGACCGGCGGCGCGCCCGGCCTGCCACGCGATGACCGCCCTCGTCCACCGCCCGTCCCGATGACCGATCTCAGCACGCGCCTCGGCGCACTCATGCTGCAGAACCCGATCCTCCTCGCGTCGGGGACCGCCGCGTATGGGCGTGAGCTCGCGGACGTGATGGACCTTGAATCGCTCGGTGGGTTCGTGACGAAGGCGGTGAGCGTTGAGCCGAGGGCCGGCGCGCCCGCGCCGCGCGTCGCGGACTTCGATGGCGGGATGATCAATGCCGTCGGGCTCGCCAACCCCGGCGTCGAGTCCGTCTGCGCCGAGGATCTCCCGTGGATCGCGTCGCACGTGCGGCGCCCCCGGGTGCTCGTCAACGTCGTCGGGCGCGAGGCGGCGGACTTCGGCGCGGTCGTCGCGCGGATGGACGGCGAACCGGGGTTCCACGGGTTCGAGCTCAACGTCAGCTGTCCGAACGTGAAGCAGGGGGGGGTGGAGTTCGGGGCGGACCCCGAGGCGCTGCGTGTCGTGGTGTCTGGCGCGCGTGCCGCGACCCGGAAGCCGATCTTCGTGAAGCTCTCGCCGACGCTGCCGCGCGTTGGCGAGGTCGCGCGCCAGGCGGTCGATGCCGGCGCCGACGGCATCACGGTCATCAACACGATCCCGGGGCTCGTCGTCGACCTGGAGCGCCGCCGGCCGATGCTCGGCTTCGGCAGCGGCGGGGTGAGCGGCCCTGGCCTCCTCGCCGTCGGCGTGCTCGCGACGTGGCGGGTGCGGCAGGCCGTCTCGGTGCCGATTATCGGGGCCGGTGGGGTGCAGCACGCCACCGACGCCCTGCAGTACCTGATGGCGGGCGCCTCCGCGGTGGCGATCGGTACCGCGGGCCTCGCCGACCCGAAGCTGCCGGGCCGGGTGATCCGCGACCTCGGCCGGTGGACCGAGCGGCATCGGGTCGCTCGGCTTGCGGATATCATCGGAACGCTGGAGTGGCCGTCGTGAACGTGTCGCCGCTGCGGGCACAGCCCGTCATCGCCTTGGATGTGCCTGACCTCCCGAGTGCGCTCGCCCTCGTGGAGCGATTGGGGCCCGACGGCGACTTCGTGAAGGTCGGACTCGAGCTCTTCACCGCCGCCGGGCCCGCGGTCGTCGAGGCGATGCATCGGCAGGGGCGCCGGGTCTTCCTCGACCTGAAGCTGCACGACATCCCGAACACCGTGCGTGGGGCGGCGCGCAGCGCCGCCGCGATGGGGGTGTCACTACTGACCGTGCACGGCTACGGCGGTGCCGCCATGGTGGAGGCGGCGGTCCAGGGTGCGGCCGAGGGAGGGGTGGTGGGGGTGGCGGGCGGCGGGACGGGGATTCTGGTGGTCACCGTGCTGACGAGCCACACCGCGGCCGATCTGGGCGTGACACTCGGTCGCGAGACCCCGGAGGTCGGGGCGGAGGTGATCCGTCTGGCCGGAGTCGCGGAGGTCGCCGGTGCGCACGGGGTCGTCTGTTCGGGCCACGAGGTGGCGGCGGTCCGGTCGACGTACCCTGGGCTGCATCCGTTGGTGCCGGGGATCCGGCTCCCCGGAGGCGCGGCGCACGATCAGGCCCGGATCACGACGCCGGAGCGGGCGGCGGCGGATGGGGCGGCGTACCTGGTACTCGGCCGGGCGGTGACGGGGGCGTCGGAGCCGGCGGCGGTGCTCCGGGGGATCCGGGAGAGCCTGGCGGGACGCTGAAGGCCGCATTTCGGTACATGTCGGTCCGCCACTTGTGTCAAGTGGCCGGGCCCGCTAAGCTATGGGGCTGGCCGAAAACCGGTCAGCGCAAGCATTTGCGGGCGGCGACGCCCTCACGTCCCTTCGGAGTCCTCAGTGAAAGTTCGCAGCAGCGTGAAGCCGATCTGTGAGCATTGCAAGGTGGTCAAGCGGGCGGGTGTGACGCGGATCATCTGCAAGCGCAATCCCAAGCACAAGCAGCGGCAGGGGTAATCAGACCATGGCACGTATTTCCGGCGTGGACCTCCCGCGCGACAAGAAGGTCGAGATCGGCCTGACCTACATCTTCGGCATCGGCCGCGTGCTCGCGCGCCGCATCCTCGCGGCGACGGGCGTGAGCCCGGAGCAGCGAATCCGCGATCTCTCCGACGCGGACGTGAACAAGCTCCGTCAGGAGATCGAGAAGCAGTACCGCGTCGAGGGTGCGCTCCGCACCGAGGTCGCGATGAACGTGAAGCGCCTGATGGACATCGGCTCGTATCGTGGCACGCGGCACCGCCGCGGCCTGCCGGTCCGCGGGCAGCGCACGCACACGAACGCCCGCACCAAGAAGGGGCCGCGCCGCGCGATCGCGGGCAAGAAGAAGGTGACCAAGTAATGGCTCTCGGGAAGAAGACGAAGCGCGTGGTGGACGCCGAGGGGGTGGCGCACGTCAACGCGACGTTCAACAACACGCTCATCACGATCACGGACGCGCACGGGAACGCCGTCTCGTGGGGCACGGCCGGCAAGGCCGGGTTCAAGGGGTCCAAGAAGAGCACCCCGTTCGCCGCGACCGTCGCGGGCGAGCAGTGCGCGCGCGAGGCGATGTCCGCCGGTGTGCGTCGGGTGCACGTCCGCGTGCAGGGGCCGGGCTCGGGTCGCGAGTCGGCGATCCAGGCGCTCGCCGCCGCGGGGCTCCAGGTCAAGTCGATCAAGGACGTGACGCCGATCCCGCACAACGGCTGCCGTCCCCCCAAGCGTCGGAGGGTCTGATCCATGCGGTATACCGGTCCCAGCTGCCGGCAGTGCCGGCGCGAAGGTACGAAGCTCTTCCTGAAGGGCACCAAGTGCTTCACCGAGAAGTGCCCGGTGGAGCGGCGCCCGTACGCCCCCGGGCAGCACGGCCAGAACACGGCCCGTCGCCGCAAGGTGAGCGAGTATGCGAAGCAGCTGCGTGAGAAGCAGAAGATCAAGCGCATCTACGGGCTGAGCGAGCGGCAGTTCCGGAACACGTTCGAGCGGGTCTCGACCCTCCCGGGCGTCACCGGCCATAACCTCCTCGCGGCGCTCGAGAGCCGTCTCGACAACATCGTCTATCGCATGGGTTTCGCCGCGAGCCGCAAGGCGGCGCGTCAGCTCATCCGGCACCGGCACGTCGAGGTGAACGGGAAGTCGGTGGACGTGCCGAGCTTCGTGGTGGAGCCGGGCCAGGAGGTCCGGGTGCGCCAGAAGTCGCGCGAGCTCGTCATCGTGCAGGCGGCCCTCGAGGTCGCGGCGCGTGGCGCCTCGCCGGCGTGGATCGCCGTCGACAAGGACACCTTTTCGGGCCGCATGCTCGAGCGTCCGCAGCGGCAGAGCATCCCGATCGCGGCGCAGGAGCAGCTGGTCGTCGAGCTCTACTCGAAGTAAGCACACAGACTCCCTGACAGTCTCACGAGCGTACCGCGCGTCAGGGGCGGGGTACGGCGTCGGTGGCGCTCCCGCGCCATCGTGACATCACTTCTCTCGAGGATTCCCATGGCTACTACGATCGATCTCCGCGGGCTCGTCCGGCCGCAGCTCGTCGAGATGACGAAGCGCGAGGACCAGGCGAATGCGGCAGAGTTCCGCCTGCAGCCGCTGGAGCGCGGGTTCGGGCACACGCTCGGCAACAGCATGCGCCGCATGCTGCTCTCCTCCCTCCGCGGCGCCGCCGTGTGGGGCTTCCGCATCGACGGCGTGCTCCACGAGCACCAGACCATCGTCGGCGTGGTCGAGGACGTCCATCAGATCATCGCCAGCCTGAAGACCCTCGTGCTCGCGCTCGACGCGGACGTCGAAGAGGCGGTGCTCTCGGTGAAGGTCCGTAAGGCGGGGCCGGTGACCGCCGGCCAGCTTGACCTTCCGGCCGGGGTGCGCATCGTCGACGCTGCGCACCACATCCTGACGCTGCAGGACGCGCGCGACCTCTCGATCGAGCTCCACGTGAACAAGGGGCGCGGGTACGTCGAGGCCGAGCAGCACCCGGTCGACCGCTCTCTCCCCGTCGACCTCGTCCGCATCGATTCCATCTACTCGCCCGTGCGGCGCGTCAACTTCGCCGTGGCGGAGACGCGTGTCGGGCAGCGCACGGATTACGATCGCCTCACGCTGACGGTCGAGACGGATGGCACGGTGTCGCCTGAGGAGGCGGTGAGCTATGCCGCGGCCCTCGCGCAGACGCACTTCCAGTACTTCGCGAGCTTCGGTACCTCCGCCGCGGCCGCGGTCGCGGTGCCGGGTGCCGAGGGGAGCCCGGAGGGGGCCCGCCTCGCGGAGCTCCTCCGCACGCCGATCGACGAGCTCTCGCTCTCGGTCCGCTCGGTCAACTCGCTCAAGAACTCGAGCATCCGGTCGCTCGGGGACCTCGTGCGGCAGACCGAGACGCAGATCCTGCAGGTCAAGAATTTCGGCAAGAAGTCCCTCCAGGAGATCGCCGAGCTCCTCGAGAAGGAAGGACTCAATTTCGGGATGCGGTTCGAGGAGTCGCCGGACGGCGTGCGCGTGGTCGATTGGGGCACGCCGCCGAGCCGCGCCGCCGCGAACGCCCCTGACGACGAAGAGGAGTAGGACCCATGCGTCACCGTAAGGCTGGGCGGAGTCTCCGCCGCACGTCGGAGCAGCGCCTGGCGCTCCTCCGCAACCTCGCGACCTCGCTCATCGAGCAGGGCGCCATCGAGACGACCGAAGCGAAGGCCAAGGAACTGCGGCCCTTCGTCGAGAAGCTCATCACCAAGGCGCGCGCCGGCACGCTGCACGCCCGCCGCCTCATCGCGCGCGACGTGCAGAAGCGTGGCGCCGCCGATAAGCTCTTCCAGGACGTCGCCCCGAAGCAGGCGGCGCGCCCCGGGGGGTACACGCGCATCCTCAAGACCGGCCACCGGAAGGGTGACGGCGCGGATATGGCGCGGATCGAAATCATCCAGGAGGGCTGACCCGTGCCCATCCAGCGCAATCGCTGCTACGTCTGCGACAAGGGCGTCGCCCACGGCAACAACCGGTCGCACGCGAACAACTCCACCCGTCGCACCTGGAAGCCCAACCTCCAGGTCGCCCGGATCGTGGAGGGTGGCAAGACGGTGAAGATCAAGGTCTGCACCCGTTGCCTGAATGCCGGCAAGATCCAGCGGGCCCCGCGCGGGGCCGCCGCCGCGGCCGTCTGACGCCGCGGTGCCCCACGGCACGTCACCGGACGGGGGGAGCGTGATCGCGCTCCCCCCGTTCGTCTGCCCCACCTGCGCCCACGCGTCATGACTCAGCCGAAGACCGCGCTCATCACCGGGATCACCGGGCAGGACGGCTCCTACCTCGCGGAGCTCCTCCTCGCGAAGGGCTATCGCGTCGTCGGCGTCGTCCGGCGGTCCTCCACCACGCCATACGACCGCATCGGCCATCTCGTCGACCGCGTCGAGCTCCTCTCCGCCGACCTGCTCGATCAGACCTCGCTGATGGACGTGATGGCCGAGGTCCACCCCGACGAGATCTACAACCTCGCCGCCCAGTCCTTCGTCGCGACGTCGTGGAACCAGCCCGTGCTGACGGGGGAGTTCACCGGGCTCGGGGTGACCCGGATGCTCGAGGCGATGCGTCGGACCGTCCCGCGGGCCCGATTCTACCAGGCGTCGTCCTCCGAGCAGTTCGGGATGGTGCAGGAGACCCCGCAGCGCGAGACCACGCCGTTCTACCCACGCTCGCCGTACGGCGTTGCCAAGGTGTATGGGCATTGGATCACCGTGAACTACCGCGAGTCGTTCGGGCTTTACGCGGTCAGCGGGATCCTCTTCAACCACGAGTCGCCGCGGCGCGGCCTCGAGTTCGTCACTCGAAAGGTCACGGACGGTGTGGCACGGATCGTGACGGGGAAGGCGACCGAGCTCCGGCTCGGGAACCTCGACGCCCGTCGGGACTGGGGGTTCGCCGGTGACTACGTGGACGCGATGTGGCGGATGCTGCAGCAGGAGCGGCCCGCCGACTTCGTCATCGGCACCGGGGAGACCTGGACCGTCCGTCAGCTCTGCGAGGAGGCCTTCGGGCACGTGGGGCTCGATTGGTCGGCCCACGTGGTCACCGACAAGAAGTTCGAACGCCCCGCCGAGGTGGAGCTCCTCGTCGCCGACCCATCGAAGGCGCGCCACGAGCTCGGGTGGGAGCCGACGGTCCGGTTCCGCGCGCTCGTGCGGATGATGGTGGACGCCGACCTCGCGCGGCACCGCGCGACCCCGGCGCCCTGAGGTGACCCACGCGCTCGTCACCGGGGGGGAGGGCTTCGTGGGCCAATGGGTCGTGAAGTCCCTCCTCGCCGATGGCGTCGTCGTCACTGCCACCACGGCCACCCGCCCGCCGGCCCCGGGTACGCTCGACGCGATGGAGATCGCCGCGGTCCGGTGGGTGGCCGGCGACCTCGCGGCCAGCCGGGACCTCGCCCCGATGCGGAGCCTGCTCGATGCGGCGCGCCCCGAGGCGATCTATCACCTTGCCGGCATCTCCTACGTCCCCGCCGTCGGCGACGATCCGGTGGCCGCGCTGGGGATCAACGTCGGCATCGGGGTCCGGCTCATCGAGGCGGCGCGCGGGTGGCGCGACGAGACCGGGGCCGACCCGGCGATCCTCGTCGTCGGGAGCGCGGAGCAGTACGGGCGCCAGCCGACGACAGTGGGACGGATCACCGAACACGCCGAGCTCCTCCCGCGCACCTTCTACGGGGCGACGAAGTGCTCGCAGGAGCACTTCGCCCTAGCGGCCGCGCGGACCTATGGGATGCGCATCATGGCGACCCGGTCGTTCAATCACTGCGGCCCGGGACACGCCCCCGTCTTCCTCCTGCCGGCGCTCGTCCAGCGGGCGCTCCGCTGCCGGGCCGAGCGGGGCGATCGGATCGTCGTCGGCAACGTGGACTCGGTCCGTGACTACCTGCACGTGTCGGACGTGGTCGCGGCGTACCGTGCACTCATCGCCGCCGGAGCGGGCGGCGAGGCGTACAACGTCTGCGGCGGGGAGGGGGTATCGGTCGGCGACCTCGCCCGCGAGGTGCTCGAGGAAGCGGGGGTCGTGGCGCGGGTCGAGAGCGACGCCACGCTACAGCGCCCCGTCGATGTGCCGTATCTTGTGGGGGACAACGCCAAGCTTCGCGCGCGCACCGGTTGGGCGCCGCGGCGGGGCCGGCGAGACATCATTCGCGATCATCTGCATGCCGCGTCGTGACGACCTGAAGCGCATCCTGCTCATCGGTTCCGGGCCCATCGTGATCGGGCAGGGCGCCGAGTTCGACTACTCCGGGACCCAGGCGGCGAAGGCGCTGCGGGAAGAGGGGTACGAGGTGATCCTCGTGAACTCCAATCCCGCGACGATCATGACCGACCCCGAGCTCGCGGACCGCACCTACATCGAGCCGGTGACCCCGGCCTACGTCGAGCGGATCATCGCGGAGGAGCGGCCGGACGCCCTGCTGCCGACGATGGGTGGCCAGACGGCGCTCAATGTCGCGATGGCGCTGCACGAGGCAGGGACCCTCGAGCGGTACGGTGTCGAGCTGATCGGCGCCAACGCGCGCGCCATCGCCGTGGCCGAGGACCGCAAGCTCTTCGGCGAGGCGATGGAGCGGATCGGACTGAAGTGCCCGCAGGGGCGTATCGCCACGACCTGGGACGAGGCGCTCGCCATCTCGGAATGGACGGGGTTCCCTGCCATCATCCGGCCGGCCTTCACCCTCGGCGGCTCGGGGGGCGGCATCGCGTACAACCGCGAGGAGTTCGAGCGGATCGTGCGGCGCGGCCTCGCGGAATCGCCGATCTCGCAGGTGCTGATCGAGCGGTCGCTGATCGGGTGGAAGGAGTACGAGCTCGAGGTGATGCGTGATTCGGCGGACAACGTCGTCATCATCTGCTCCATCGAGAATATCGACCCGATGGGCGTCCACACCGGGGATTCCGTCACCGTCGCGCCCGCGATGACGCTGACCGACCGCGAGTACCAGGTGATGCGCGATGCGGCGCTCCGTGTGATCCGCGAGATCGGGGTCGCGGCGGGCGGCTGCAACATCCAGTTCGCGGTGAATCCTGCGGATGGCGAGATGGTCGTCATCGAGATGAACCCGCGCGTCTCGCGCTCCTCGGCGCTCGCCTCGAAGGCCACGGGGTTCGCCATCGCGCGGATCGGGACGAAGCTCGCGGTGGGGTACCGCCTCGACGAGATCCCGAACGACATCACGAAGACGACGCCGGCAAGCTTCGAGCCGGTGCTCGACTACGTGGTGGTGAAGGTGCCGCGGTTCGCGTTCGAGAAGTTCGCCGGGGCCGACCCGTCGCTCACGACGCAGATGAAGTCCGTCGGGGAGTCGATGGCGATCGGGCGGACCTTCAAGGAGGCGTTCCAGAAGGGGCTGCGGGCGCTCGAGACCGGGCGCGCGGGTTGGACCGTCGGGACGCGTCCGTCGGACGACCGGGTCGCGGACGACTCCCTCGCGGCGGTGGAGGCGGCGCTCGTCCGGACGGTGCCGGAGCGGCTCTTCCAGATCAAGCGCGCCCTCCTGCACGGGATGTCGGTCGAGGAGATCCAGCGCCGGACCGGCGTCGACCCGTGGTTCCTCCGGCAACTCGAGGAGCTCGTCGCGGCCGAGCGCGCCTATGCCGCGCTCCCCGAGGTCGATGCGACCGCACTCCGGGGGATGAAGCGGATGGGCTTCGCCGACGCGCAGCTTGCGGCACTCCGCGGCGAGACGGAGGCCGAGGTCCGCGCTCGTCGGTGGGGGATGGGGATCCGACCGAGCTACAAGATGGTCGACACCTGTGCCGGCGAGTTCCCATCGAACACGCCGTACCTCTACTCCAGCTACGACGAGGAGTCCGAGGCGCCGCGCACGGGGCGGAAGTCGGTCGTGATCCTCGGGAGCGGGCCGAACCGGATCGGGCAGGGGGTCGAGTTCGACTACTGCTGCGTCCGGGCCGCGCTCGCGCTGCGTGAGGCGGGGTACGAGACGATCATGGTCAACTCCAATCCGGAGACCGTCTCGACCGACTACGACACCTCGGACAAGCTCTACTTCGAGCCACTCACCTTCGAGCACGTGCTCGAGATCGTCGAGCGCGAACAGCCGGTGGGGGTGATCGTCCAGCTCGGTGGCCAGACGCCACTCAAGCTCGTGAAGTCGCTCGAGGCGGCGGGGGTGTCGATCCTCGGCACCTCCCCTGAGGCGATCGACATCGCCGAGGACCGGAAGCGCTTCGAGGCGCTCGCCCGCGGCCTCGGCGTGCAGCAGCCGCCGAACGGCACCGCGACGAGCGTCCCGGAGGCGGTCGCGATTGCCGCCCGCATCGGCTACCCGGTGCTCGTGCGTCCGAGCTACGTGCTCGGCGGCCGGGCGATGGAGATCGTGTATGACGAGCCGTCGCTGCGCGACTACTTCGAGCGCGCCGTCCGCGTCTCCGAGGAGCGGCCGGTGCTCGTGGACGCCTTCCTCGAGGATGCGTACGAGGCCGATGTCGACGCCCTCTCCGACGGCGAGACGGTCGTGATCGGCGGCGTGATGCAGCACATCGAGGACGCCGGCATCCATTCCGGCGACTCCGCCTGCGTCCTGCCTCCCGACCGCATCGCCCCCGAGCACCAGGACGAGATGCGTCGGCACACCGTGTCCTTCGCCAAGGCGCTCGGCGTCGTCGGGCTCATCAACGTCCAGTACGCCGTGAAGGACGGGCAGGTCTACGTGATCGAGGTGAACCCGCGCGCGTCGCGCACGGTGCCGTTCGTGTCGAAGACGATCGGGAAGCCGCTCGCCTCGCTCGCCGCCCGCGTGATGCTCGGCGAGCGGCTCGTGGACCTCGGCTACACCGAGGAGATCATCGCGCCGTATACGAGCGTGAAGGAAGCGGTCTTCCCCTTCTCGAAGTTCCGCGAGTTCGATCCCATCCTCGGCCCCGAGATGCGGTCGACGGGTGAGGTGATGGGGATCGCGACCGACTTCGGCACCGCGTTCGGCAAGTCGCAGCTCGCCGCCGGCAACGGACTGCCGACGGGGGGGAAGGTGATGATCACCATGAATCAGCGGGATAAGGCGGGGGTCGTTGCGATCGCCCGCCGCTTCCAGGCGATGGGCTTCGGGCTCGTGGCGACGGAAGGGACCGCGGCGCATCTCGCCGCCGCGGGGATCCCCGCGCAGGTGGTGCACAAGGTGAGCGAGGGGCGCCCGCACGCGATCGACCTGATGGTGAACGGGGAGATCCAGCTCCTGATCAACACGCCGTTCGGGAAGAGCGCCCAGCGCGACGATTACTCGATGCGGCAGGCCGCCGTCGCGTATCGCGTGCCGTACACGACGACCCTCACCGGCGCGAGCGCGGCGTGCGCCGCCATCGAGGCGGCGCGGACGCAGCCGCTCGCGGTGAAGTCGCTGCAGGCCTGGCAGGCGGAGCTCGCGTGAGCGCCCCGGTGATCCACCCCTCGGCCTACGTCGACGACGGTGCCGTCGTCGGCGAGGGGACGCGGATCTGGCACTTCTGCCACGTGAATCCGGGTGCGGTGATCGGGGCGGGGTGCTCCCTTGGGCAGAATGTGGTGGTGATGGGCGGGACGCGGATCGGGAACAACGTGAAGATCCAGAACAACGTCTCGATCTACGAAGGCGTGGAGCTCGAGGACGATGTGTTCTGTGGCCCGTCGATGGTGTTCACGAACGTCG
>Ga0194133_10001272_pt1 | contig 45309 bp, 46 predicted proteins | sample TA2KigOf40mmetaG_FD_155448 | JGI IMG/M metagenome (GOLD analysis project Ga0194133, IMG submission 155448) | Freshwater microbial communities from Lake Tanganyika, Tanzania - TA2015055 Kigoma Offshore 40m | ecosystem: Environmental > Aquatic > Freshwater > Lake | place: Tanzania: Lake...
GCTCTTCCTGGTCATCGCGGGTTCGGTGGTGGCCTTCAGTTCCTTCACATGGCTAATCAACAAAGCGCCCATATCGCTCGCATCGACGTACGCCTATGTCAATCCCGCGGTCGCGGTCGTGCTGGGTCTTTTCCTCTATGCGGAGGCGATCACCAGCGATGTGGTGGTGGGCCTGACGATCGTGCTCGGTGGAGTCATCCTCGTGGTGAGCGGGGAGAGCCTGGTGCAACGTCGATCCCGCGCGACCGGACCCCCGGAGACACCGGTCACCTAGCGGCTTTGGCGATTCCCACACGACAGACGTCGTATGAGGACAGACTCCAAGTCCTGACCTCACCCACCCGGCTCACTGCTGGGGAGCGTGAATGCGCACATCCTTCAAGCACTACACTGGTGCAGCCGGTGCCCTCGGCAGCCCCTTCAAGCGTGTCATTGCCGCGGCCGGCGGCCCCTCCGTCTTAGCCGCTGCCTCGATCATGGCCGCTCCCACCGCGCACGCCGATGGGGACTACTACGGCACCTGGACCCTCACCACCATCAAGACGAGGCGAATCCGATGCCCGTCCGGCTGCCTGCGCCCGTGATCAGGGCTACACGAGTAGTCAGGTCGAGGGACGGATGCATCATCCCACTAGTCGGTGAACGGCCTCGGCAAAGAGTGTCGTGTGCCGGTCGACATCGGCCGATGTCGTTGTCGGGCACATCAGCGCCATGTTGTGGAAGGGGGTCATCAGCACTCCGCGGTTGGCCATGAAGAGATGGAGGTATTGATCGAGTGCGTCATCCTCGGCGTGCGCCGACTCGGTACCGGTGCGCGGGGCGGGCCTAGCGAATCGATACTCCGCGCGCGCACCAAGCTGGGAGATCGACCACGGCACGTCGTATCGCTCCAGAGCCTGCTCGACCCCTTTTGTGAATCGCGTAGCGAGCGCAATCATGTGGTCAAAGGCCGCGTCTGTCAGCACGTCACAAAGGGTGGCGCGCATGGCGGCGGTAGACAGCACATTGCCCGCCAGAGTGCCGCCGACTCCCCCCACGTCGATGAGATCGGCGTCGGGATACTCAGCCACGCGCCGGGCAATGTCGTGAGTGATTCCGTAAGCGCCAGTGGGTATGCCTCCACCAATGCTCTTACCAATGACAAGGATATCCGGGTCCAGGCCCCAGGCCTGCGTGCAGCCGCCTGGGCCGGCTGAGATGGTGTGAGTCTCATCGATGAGCAGAAGTGTGCCGTGCTTGCGGCACAACTCAGTGACTCCCTCGAGGAAGCCGGGCTCGGGCAGCACGATGCCGATATTGGTGAGCGCGGGCTCGGTGATGAGGACGGCCACGTCGCCATGCGCGAGTGCCCGCTCCACCGAGTCGAGGTCGTTGAACTCCACCGCGCGCGTGGTCTGGTCGATGGGCGAGGGGGCACCGACGTTGCCGTCACGGATCACGGTCTCGCCACCGGGACCCATCTGCACGAAGGTCTCGTCGACTGACCCGTGATAGCAGAAGGAGAAGGCGCCCACCTTGGGCCTGCCCGTCACCATGCGTGCCAGGCGCAGGGCCCAGCGATTGGCGTCGGTCGCGGTGAGCGCGAAGGACCACAGCGGCAGGCCGAAGCGGCGGGTGAGATCGGCAGCGACCCACTCGGCGTCGGCGCTGGGCATCATGGTTGTGATGCCACCTTCGACGCCGATGCGCTCCTGCACCGCCTTGACGGTGGCCTCCGGCGAGTGTCCCGCCATCGCACCGGTGTCTCCCAGGGCGAAGTCGACGTACTCATGGCCATCGACGTCGGTGATGCGGTTGCCGTGCGCGGTGGCGAGGTAGAGCGGGTAGCCACCCGACCACTTGTTCATCCATGTCATAGGGACGCGTCCGAAGAGATGGTCGGCTTCCTCGTAGAGGGCGCGCGATCTGGGCGAGCGGGCGGCGTAGGCCGCGCGTTCCTCGTCGAGAAGTCCAGCCAGACGCACGCGATCGATCGTCGCCATGACGCTCCTAGTCGGTGGTGTTACCCCCCACAATAGGGGTGCCTCGTGGCGGCCTCACACGTCGACCGGCCACCAGCAGTCCGACAACAACGGCGATGATCTCGATAACGGCGGATCCCCCGAGGAGCACACGCCACCCCAGGGGCACCAGGACAGCCGCGATGAGGGATCCAACGGCGAAGGCCGAGGTCTTCAGGGAGGCGGCTGCGCTGAAAACCAGGGCGCGAGCGTGCTTGGGTGCCTCACGGTCACGTACCTGCATGACCGCCGACAACTGCGGTGCCTGCGTGAAGCCGACGACAACCGCGACCGGAATCGCCCACCACATGCTGGGCGAGACCGCCAGCAGGGTCAGGGCTACCGCCAGGGCCAGGGTCGAGATGACAACGAGAGTGCCGGGACCCACGCGTGGCGGTCGGTGGATCATGGCAATGGAGCCCATCAGCGCACCTACCGCTACGACGGCCAGAAGCAAAGCGCCGGTGCCCGAGTCACCGGCAAGGTCAGCGCCCAGAAGCGGGGCGGAGACAACGAGTCCGGCGATACCGATGTAGGCGAGTGTGCTGACCGTGGTGGATCGCCGCAGCGATACTGACTTCCACAGGACCGCTGCGTAGCGAAGAGTGGTCGCGAAGGGCGCAGGCGGTTGGTCATGGGTCTCACTGCGACGAGGGACGCGAACCAGCAGCAGGGCGACAAATGCCGCGATGTAGAGCAGGCAAACGACTTCGAGTGAAGCCGCACCCGGTGTCCTTGAGTCCGCGATGTAGGCAAGACCCACGATGGCGGGGCCTGCGATAGCCGCCACGTTGTAGGTGCTCACGTCAACCGAGTATGCGCGGGTGGGCGGGACGCCGGGAGCGATGCGCGGGAGCTGGGCGCTCCACGCACCAAAGAAGAGGGGGTGTGCCATGCCCGCGATCCCGGCCACGACGATCAGCAGTCCACCCGGGATGTCGTTGAGCGCCAAAGCCAAGATGCCTGCGTAGATCGCAAGAATCGCGGCTGCGACGAGATAGCCGCGCCGCGGGTGCTCAAGGCGATCCACCGCTGCACCAACGAATGGGCCGCAGAGCCCCGACATCGCGGTGAATGCGGCGATGAGGAGTGATCCGTCAGATACAGAACCGCCGGCCGCCAGGACCCCCAGGATCACGGCGGAGGGAAGGCCGGCACCCGCGCCCCGCGATAGCACCGCCACGACGGCGTAGGGGGCGAGCCCGCTCCGACCACCGCCTCGCCCCACATGCACACCGTAGGTGATGCGCCACCGATCGAGTCTCACGGGTGATCGTGACACCGAGCACTAGGTCACGGATGCCCTAGGGTGAGCCCGGCAAACACGTCCAATGGATTGGGAGACATGAAGTTCAGAGAGTTTCTATGGAGCTTGCTGCTCATCTTCTTCATGATCATGTACTTAATAAGCTTGTTCAGCGTGGTCATCGATCTCTTCCGTAATCACCAGATGAGCGGTGTGGTCCAAGCAATTTGGATCCTCTTCCTGATCTTCATTCCGCTGATCTCACTGCCTGTATACGTGATCGTCTACGGCCGCGGAGTGGCCACTGGCCAACAGGATGCCGTCGCGCAGGCGCAGAGGAAGCAGGCGGCCTACATCAAGCAGGTGGCCGGCACCAGCCCCGCGGAGCAGATCGCCCAGGCGCAGCAATTGCGGCAATCAAGCGTCATCTCGCAGCAGGAGTTCGACTCGATCAAGGTCAAGGCACTCAGCTGAGCGCTCCCTCTGGCGCAGCTCCCTCCCTCGGTGGGAGGGAGCTCGTCCGTGTCGTCGCTTTGGCCATCGCGCTGGGCGTACTAGCGGCCATCGGGTCCGCCGCCTTCCTCGTTGTCATGGCGCAGGGCACCGACCTGCTGTGGGAGTGGCTGCCCAGCACGCTGGGACTGTCCGAAGTGCCGTGGTGGTGGGTCGTCCTGCTGCTCCTGATCGGCGCCTTCCTCATCATGGCCGCGTGGCGTTTCGGCGAGGGCATGGGCGGCCCGCTCGAGGGCTTTCACTTCGACGTCGGCCCGTCGCATGCCGTGGCCGCACTATCCGTGGCCCTGGCGACCTTGATCTTTGGCGGTGTGCTCGGCCCTGAGGCGCCGCTCATCGTCGTCGGCACCGTGATCGGCGGATTCGTCACCCGCAAGCAGAGCCCCCAGGTGCAGCAGATGGCGATGGCCCTGGGCGGCATCGCCGCGATCAGCACGATCCTCGGCAATCCTTTCGTTGCCGCCTTCTTCGTGCTGGAGTTCGCCGCCCTGGGAGCAATGCCCCGCCAAGTACTGGTCCCGATGTTCATCGCCATCGGCTCGGGTTACCTCGTCTTGACGGGGATCGGCCCCTTCGCCGGCCTGGGTGAGGTGGGCCTCGCCGTCCCCGGCATTACTGCAGTCGACAAGCTGACGTTCATTGACCTTGGGGTCGGCCTCGCCGTCGCCGTCGTCGCTGGCCTCGCCGTCCTGCTCTCGCGCACCATCGGCTACGCGACATTGCGTATCGCCAAGAAGCACCCCGCACCCACGATCATCGGCGCCTCACTCGTCATCGGCATTCTCGGCACCGTTGGCATGATGGTCTTCGACCTGCCCTACGACATCGTGCCATTCTCAGGCGAGACCGCGATGCCCACGCTGGTCGCTGAGGGAAACGTCTTCGCCGCTCTCTTCATCGTTGTTGCCAAGGCCATTGCCTACGGTGTTTCCCTCGGTGGCGGCTACCGCGGTGGGCCGATCTTCCCCTCCACCTTTATCGGTGTTGGCGTGGCAGTGCTGATCGGTCTCCTCCTGCCGTCGTTATCCATAAGTGCCCTGATAGTCGCGGGCATCGCGGCCGCATGTGCAGCCATGCTGAAAATGCCCTTCTCCAGTGGACTTCTCGCCGTGGTCCTTGGCGCAGGAGCCGGCATGATCGTCACCCCGATGGCCATCATCGGTGCGATCGTCGGTGTGCTGATGCGGCTGGCCTACGACAAGGCCACGGGGCGCGAGACTTCATTCCCCGCCCCCGCTGCGTCTTAGTCACCCGGTGGACTACGGCGTGATCGGGTTGGCCAGTCCGTCCACGATGTGCGCGCCGGGTGCAACCGAGAGCAATGAGCCCGGCAGGACGATCTTGGATCGACGTACGCCGCTGCCAATCACGACCACCGGCGCAACCATGACCCGCGGATCGATGATAACCGGCCAGTCGCTCGGTAAGCCAATGGGCGTGATGCCGCCATACTCCATCCCCGTCAGTGAGACCGCCTCGTCCATGGGGGCGAATGAGATCTTGCGGACGTCGAGCCAACGTCGAGCCACGTTGTTGACGTCGGCCCGCGTCGTCGCGAGCACCACGCACGCCGCCAAACGCACCTGACCTTCGCGCTTGCCGGATAGCACGACGCAGTTGGCCGAAGCACCAAGCGGCACGTCGTACGCCTCGCAGAAGGCGGCCGTGTCGGCCAGGTCGGGGTCGATCGAGGCGACCCCGACCTGGTTGCGCTCAGACCACGCTCCGAGGGCGGTGGCCGTCGACGAGGCCAGGAGGTCGGGACGATCGACAGCCGAGACGATCTCAAGGGTGCCTAGTTGCAGCATGCCGAGATCCCACCACACACCCCTGCCGTCAGCACGGCCTACAGTAGATCCGGCACACCGCCAGAGGGGAGTCGGCATGTGCAGTCCCGCGCAGTGTCCGCCATGCGGCAAGGTCACCTGGACCGGCTGCGGCGAACACGCCGAAATGGTGATGGCATCGGTCCCCAAAGACCGTCGCTGCACCTGCCAGTAGCCCATGCCCTCCAGGCCTGCCGACGCAGCTCTGCGCGGCGAGCGCATGGCCAGCATCCTGGTCGAACTGCGCAAGCACGGAGAGGTGCACGTCACCGAACTCGCTGAGACATTCGGGGTCTCGCAGGCGACGCTGCGACGCGATCTGGCGATCCTCGAAGACCAGGGCCTGTGCAAGCGTCGTTATGGCGGCGCCGTTCCCACTGACAGCAGTACCGAGCTCCCCGTCGCTTACCGCGATCGTCGATCCAAGGCGGAGAAGCGGGCGGTGGCCGAGACCGCGGCCAAATTGCTTCCTCGCGGACCACAGACTGTGGGATTCACGGGTGGATCCACCACGAGCGAGATCGCGCGTGTGCTGTCATCTCGCGTCGACCTGGTCGTCGTCACCAACGCGTTGAACATTGCCGCTGAGATGGCGGCGAAGCCCCGCATACGCGTCGTCGTCTCCGGCGGCGTCGCGCGCTCGCAAAGCACGGAGCTCGTGGGCCCCTGGGCCGAGGCAGCCCTGGCGCAGGCCACCATCGGGACGGCATATGTGGGCGTCGACGGCCTCGACATCGACGGCGGCCTGACCACTCATGACCCGGTGGAGGCGCGCACCAATGCCGTGCTACTCGAACAAGCGGGTCGGGTGATCGTTGTGGCCGATGCCAGCAAGTTTGGTCGCGTCCTGCCAGGTCGCATTGGCGGGGTGCAAGCCGCCGACGTAGTCGTGACCGATAGCGGCGCCGACCCCACAGTGCTCGAAGACCTGAGGGCCCGCGGCATCCAGGTCGTCATCGCGTCTCCTGCCTAGGGCGCCTTCCGCGTCGAGTGTGCGCTCGCGTGCGGCCAGCGGGCCCGAAACGCGCACGGCAGCGCACACTCGCGACGTGAAGGGCCGGCTCCTGCCAGACTGCGCACATGGACCTGACGCAGCAGACGGCGACCCAGCTCATCGATCTCTACCGCACGGGCGATGCGTCACCGGTCGAGGCACTGCAGCAGGTCCTCGACCGGCTCGAGCGACTCGAGCCGACGTTGAATGCATTCGTCATGGTCGACGCTAATGCGGGAATGGCGTCGGCACGACAGAGCGAGGAGCGCTGGGCGGATTACAGGTCTGGTGGTGCGCCCGTTGGCGATCTCGAAGGCGTGCCCGTGTCAATCAAGGACATTCTTCTCACGAAGGGGTGGCCCACGCTGCGTGGCAGCCGTGCGATCGACCCTAGCCAGCCCTGGGATGTCGATGCTCCCTGCGTGGCGCGCATTCGCGAGGCGGGCGGTGTCATGTTTGGCAAGACAACCACTCCTGAGTTTGGGTGCAAGGCCGAGACCAATTCCCCTCTCCGAGGGGAGACGCGCAACCCCTGGGATGCGTCGAAGACCCCCGGTGGCTCCTCTGGCGGCACGGCTGCCGCGGTGGCCGCGGGCATTGGACCGCTGAGCGTGGGCACCGACGGGGCAGGGAGCGTGCGGATCCCCGCCGCCTTCTGCGGCAATGTCGGCCTCAAGCCCAGCTTCGGCCGCATCCCTGCCTATCCGCTGTCGCCTTTCGGCACCGTCGCCCACCTGGGACCGCACTGCATGAGTGTCGCCGATTGCGCGCTCCTCATGAATGTCCTCGCCCGACCCGACCCACGCGACTGGATGTCGCTGCCCTACGACGGCGTCGACTACCTCACAGACCTCGACGGTGGCATCCGCGGGCTTCGGATCGCCTACTCCCCCGACCTCGGCTACGCGACCGTCGACCCCGAGGTGTCCGCGCTGGTGGCATCAGCCGTCCGCGAACTCGAAGCGCTCGGTGCAGCGGTCGAGCAGGTGGATCCCGGATTCGATGATCCCCTTGATATCTCGACAGGCCTGTGGTTCGTGTCGTCCAAAACCGTCTACGACTCCCTCGGGCCCGCCGGGCAGGCCATGACCGACCCCGATTTCGCGTCTCAGGCCGAGCAGGGAGCAGCGTTCACCGCACAGGACATCCAACTTCTCAGCCTGAAGCGAAATGTCCTCGGCACGCTCATGCGCGACTTCATGACCCGCTACGACCTTCTCGTCACCCCAGCGGTGGCCGTGCCCGCCTTCGATTCCCGACCCGCCGGCGCCGTGCCGATGACACCGGAGACCATGCTGTCGTGGACGCCGTTCTCCTACCCCTTCAACCTCACTCAACAGCCGGCGATCACCATTCCTTGCGGCCTGACGTCTGCTGGGCTCCCGGTGGGTCTGCAGTTCGTCGGACCAGCCCATGGCGATGCCCTGGTGATCCGCGCGGCTCGTGCCTACGAAACCGTTCGTCCGGTGGCTCGCCCCACGATGTGAACTACGCCTCTGCCATGAATCGGTCAGGAACGGGGCTGCCCTGGCCTCGGCCCTTGACGTTTGACATCGTAGAGGCCCTCAAGGGGGACAGGGAGGCCACGATGGTGCGCAGGGGGCTTAGCGCGGCAACTGCCGCCGCCCTGGTGCTGTCTGGCTGCGGCGGCACCATTGCCGTCGAGCTTCGCGCCACAACAGCCGCACCCACGCCCAAGGCCAGCGCGAGCGTCGCACCCGCCACGCCGGCCGCACCAGCGCCGCCGCCACTGGCCGATACCGTGCACTTCACCGTCAAGGGCAAAGGCGACCTGAAGCCCACGAAGGCACTCGCTCCCGGCACCAAGGTGTCGGTCGAGGATGTCCCGGCGGGGTCGGTAATCGAACTCAGCGAGATGTCGATGACCGGCAGCCCCATAGTGGTCGACTCGTTTCGAGCGACCACCGGATCATGGCGCACGGGGGCACTGCCACCGTCCACCGATTTCCAGCTTGCCGTCCTCGCACCCGACGGTTCGGAGCGCGTCGCGCAGTTCACCACCAAGGGGGCCGGGGAGCGAGCGACGGCGACGATCACTCCAGCAGAAGGCACCTACGGCGTGGGCATGCCGATCGTGATCGAGTTCGCTACGTCGGTGAAGTCACGCAAGGCTATCGAGGAGAAGCTCGAGGTCAGCACCTCACGTGACATCGGCGAGGCCTCGTGGTTCTGGCCCGATCTCGACACGGTCATGTTCCGCCCCAAGGACTACTGGCCCGCGCGCACGACGGTGCGGGTCACCGCCGACCTCTCCGACGTCGAGGTCTTCCCCGGCGTGTGGGGCAAGGACGAATCGACCCAGTTCCGTATCGGGGCCGAGGTGATCATGAAGGCCTCACTCACCGACTACACCCTGAAGTACTTCAAAGACGGGAAGAAGATCGAGACATTCGCGATCTCAGGAGGCAAGCCGGGCTGGGAAACCCTCAATGGGGTGAAGATCGTGCACGAGGCCTACACCATGAAGCGCATGATCAATACCGCGCCGGGCGCCAACTACGACGTGCAGGTTCCCTACGCGATGCGGCTTACATACACCGGTGAGTTCATGCACGCGGCTCCGTGGAATGGAGTCATCGGCTACGCCAACACCAGTCACGGCTGCACCAACATGTTCTACGACGACGCCGTCTGGATGTACAACCACACGCACTGGGGCGATGTCGTCGACTTCAAGGGTGGCGCCGCCGGGTCAGTGACGTTCGGCGACGGTCTCGGTGGAGTGTGGAGCGTGCCATGGCAGCAGTGGGTCGAGGGCTCGGCCCTCTACGAGAAGGACTCGACGGCGTTCTAACTCACTGCGCCATATCGACGAAGCGTGAGTAGTGGCCCTGAAATGCGACCGTGATGGTCGATGTCGGGCCATTACGATGCTTGGCCACGATGAAGTCAGCCTCGCCTGCGCGCGGTGACTCCCGCTCATACGCATCTTCGCGGTGCAGCAAGATCACCATGTCTGCATCCTGCTCCAAAGAGCCCGACTCGCGAAGGTCAGCGAGGAGTGGACGCTTGTCGGTGCGCTGCTCTGGGCCGCGATTGAGCTGGCTGACGGCGATGACAGGAACGTCGAGTTCTTTGGCCAGGAGCTTCAAAGAGCGCGAGAAATCCGACACCTCCTGCTGACGGCTCTCGACACGCTTGCCGCTGGTCATGAGCTGGAGGTAGTCGACAACCACCAGGCGCAGGTCATGGCGCTGCTTGAGACGGCGACATTTGGCGCGAATCTCCATCATCGTGAGGTTGGGCGAATCGTCGATGAAGAGGGGTGAATCGCTGACCGTACCCATCTTGCCGGCGAGCCTGGTCCAGTCGTTGTCGCTCATGTTGCCACTGCGCATGTGATGAAGAGCGATCTGTGCTTCCGCCGAGAGCAGTCGCATGAGGATCTCGTTGCGACCCATTTCCAGGGAGAATATGACACTGGTGAGACCGTGCCGGATGCTTGCTGATCGCGCGATATCCACGGCCAGGGTCGACTTGCCCAAGGCCGGCCTCGCCGCAATGATGATGAGCTGGCCGGGATGCAGTCCGTTGGTCAGCGAGTCGAGGTCGGTAAACCCCGTGGGCACACCCACCATCTCACCGCCGCGATTGGCGATGGCCTCGATCTCAGTGAGCGCCCCATCCATGAGCTCGCGCAGAGGGAGGTAGTCCTCCGCGGTGCGGCGTTCGGTGACCTCGTAGACCTCGGCCTGCGCGCGATCCACGACATCATCGACATCGCCCTCGCCGGTATAGCCCAACTGCACGATGCGTGTGCCTGCCTCGACAAGTCGCCGCAGGATCGCGCGCTCCTTGACGATGCGCGCGTAGTAGCCCGCGTTAGCAGCAGTGGGTACGAGGGATACGAGGGTGTGGAGGTATGACGCTCCACCGACCCGAGCAAGCTCGCCGGTGCGAGTGAGCTCGGCCGCCACCGTGACGGCATCGGCAGGTTCGCCGCGGCCGTAAATCTCTATGATCGCGTCGTAGACAGTGGCGTGCGCCGGACGGTAGAAGTCGCCCACCCGCAGGTCTTCGACGACATCGGCGATGGCGTCTTTGCTCAGCATCATCGCGCCGAGGACGGATTGCTCGGCGGCAACGTCTTGCGGTGGCATGCGATCGGAGGGAGGACCCTCGTCGTAGGGGACGGGGAGCTCGGAGACGCTCACGCCACCTCCTGTCTTGGGCTCACCCGTCGTGGATACCAGGGGGGGCCGACAGGGCCTGGTTCCTGGCTCCGCCACGGCCTCCGCCGAGGAACCTATGGGCCTCGAGCACCCCTGTCGATGGGCCCTGTGGATGGCCCTGTGGATGACCGGGGGGAAACCCCCTGCGGCACGTTCACAGCCTGGGGACAGGTTGGGGGGAGGGCAAGAATCTTCCGTCACAAGTGGGCTCTGACGTGCGGAAACACTTTCCCCGGGCTGGGGATAAAAAGTTCTTGGAGCCCCCGGATACCGTCACGGTGTCGCCACCCTCGGCATCGCTTCGGGCAACCCACTCGGCATCGTGGTGGCCCCTTTGGCCGAGCCGCGCGTTTGTGCCTGCCGCCTGGTTTGTGCGCGACCTCAGTCTCACCGTCACCGCACCGTGGTGGGCGCTCGGCTGGTCACTACTCGCGCGCGATCGTGCTTCGCTGGCGCGCGCGGGGCAGCGCCTGGCTAGTGCCCGGCGCCATTCGCTAAGCGCTCAGCAATGGAGCGCCCCAGGGAGTGCATCAAGTCCACCGGATTCGCTGACGGTTCCAGGTCGACCGGCCACGTCGCTATCGCCGCGTAGGCAAGGGATCGCTCCCCGCCCCACGCAACCCCGATGTCCGCGCGGACCTCGTGGTCGAAACCCGTCTTGCTCCACACCATGGGGTCGTCCGATAGATGCGCCAGGGGATCGAGCTGCAAGGGTGCGGCCACCAGCGAGAGATCGACCCCGACTAGAAGCCAGCGCTCCACCATCAATGCCGCGGTTGGTGTGATCCCCCCAACGAGGACTCCTGCTGCGCCGGCATGGATGCGGCGTGCGACCTCGGCCAGCTCGCGCGCGGTGCCCTCCGACAGCGTCGGAGGGTGCTCCGGTCGACGGTCATCACGGACGTAGTCGTGAAGTTCGCTGCACTCACAGCCCAGCATTCGGGCGCGCATGCGCACAGCATCGATCCCGATAAGGTCGAGCAGCGTGTTGGTCGCCCAGTTATCGCTTACAGCACCGATCAATTGGCACACATCGGCGACGGGCAATTGCTGCTGCCACAGGTGCTGCCACAGCCCTGAACCCGCCACCTGCAGCCCGGGTTCCCGCGTGAGCAGTCGACCCGGATCGAGCTGGCCAGACACAATGAGTTCGGCAGCCTCGCACAGAAGAAAGACCTTGCCCACGCTGGCGGTCGACTGCACGCGGTCGGCATCGCACTCATCAACGACGGCACCAGCCGCATCGAGGACACAGTAGGACCAGGCCACGGACACGGGCGAAGTCTAGGGTCGTCACCTCGACCGGCTAGTGGCACAATTCCCGCGTGCCCACCGCAGCCGTGATCGCCAATCCCAAGGTCGGCGCCGAACTCGGCCACCTAGGCCCATGGCTGGCAGCACACGACTTTGCCGTGACGCGACTGGTCCGTGACGAGATCCTGCCCGTGACCGCGGCCGACGATGCTGATCTGGTCATCATCCTCGGTTCCGTCTGGACCATGACCCGCACCATGGATGCGCCCACGGATCCACCCCACGCGGCGGCCGCGATTGCCGCAGAGGTCGCACTCGCGCAGCATCGTGTCGCGCAAGACCGCCCACTGCTGGGCCTGTGCTTTGGCGGTCAGCTTCTTTCGAAGGCGCTCGGCGGCGAGGTGACCCAGCAGGACCGCACCGTGATCGCATGGGAGACGCCCGACACCGACATCCCCGAGATGCGTGCGCCCTGGATGTTGCTCCACCAAGATCGCTTCACTCTGCCCGACAACGCCGAACTCCTCGCGGAGGCCGGGCATGCCACGCTGGGCTTCCGATACGGGCGCGCCTGGGGTCTGCAGTTCCACGCGGAGGTGGACGCACACGGGCTTCAAGGGATGTTCGAGGACCTCCAGATGCCGCAGTGGCAATGGCAGCAATACATCGATGCCCTCGATGCGCGCACAGACGAAAATCGCTTCCAGGCCCATGCCCTGTTTGACACATTCTGGTCCGAGGTGAGGGCGTGACGTTCACCGTTACCACGATGTGCCTGGGCAATATCTGTCGATCGCCGATGGCCGAGGCCATCATGCGGGCTCGGGTCGATGACGTCGACCTGAGCCGTCAGGTCGTTGTCAATCCGGCGGTGGCCGGGATCCCGGACGCCGATCCGCGGCTCGACGTCCCCGACCCGTGATTCGGTGATGTCGACGGGTTCACCGGCGTGCTGCGGATGCTGCAGTCAGCGGCCGACGGCCTCGTCGCCCGACTCCCCATCCTGATGCAACGCCCGTGGCCCCCGAGGGACTGGGCCTTACTGGGCCACGACGGTGAAGTTGACCGCAGCAGTGACCTCGGGGTGCACCTTGACCTTGGCCTTGTGCGCACCGATCGCCTTGACGGCGCCCACATCGACACTGCGCTTATCGAGCAGGGGGCCGCCTGCCTTGCGGACGGCCGCGACGACGTCGGCGTTGGTCACCGAGCCGAAGAGCTTGCCGCTCTCTCCAGCGCGCGCGGGCACGACGACCTGGAGGCCCTCTAGCTGCGCCTTGATCTCCTTGGCGTGGGTCAGGTCACGGACCTCGCGGGCGTCCTGCGCCCGCTTGATCTGGGTGATCTGCTTCTCGCCGCCCTTGGTCCACAGCATGGCCTTTCCGCGCGGCACGAGGAAGTTGCGGCCATAGCCGTCCTTGACCTCGACCACGTCTCCGGGCACGCCGAGACCGCCGACCTCCTGAGTAAGGATGAGCTTCATGTCGGTCTCCTAGCGAACCGTGGCCGTGTAGGGCAGCAGAGCCATCTCCCGCGCGTTCTTCACAGCGGTCGCGATCTCGCGCTGGTGCTGCGTGCAGCAGCCCGTGACGCGTCGAGCGCGGATCTTGCCGCGATCGGAGATGTACTTGCGCAGCATGCCGGTTTCCTTATAGTCGATCGGCTGTGCGTCGTCCTTGCAGAAGATGCATGCGCCCGGCTTGGGGATGCGCTTGAGTTCGGCGCGCTTGTTGCTGCGCTCCTTCTTGCGGTCGTTCGCCATGGGTTGTTCACTCCTGAAGTCGAAGGGTCGGTAAGTCCTAGAAGGGGGGCTCGTCAAAGGAGGCGCCACCGCCGCCTTGGGCCCAGGGATCGTCTGCCGGGGCGCCTCCACCGGAGCCGCCGCTGTAGCCACCGCCCCCGCCGCCACCCTCACCACGCTGGGTGCGGGTGACCTTGGCGGTCGCGTAGCGGAGCGCCGGGCCGACGTCGTCGACCTCCATCTCCACCACGGTGCGCTTCTCGCCCTCGCGGGTCTCGTAGGAGCGCTGCTTGAGGCGACCCGTCACGACGACGCGCATGCCCTTCTGCAGCGACTCGGCGACATTTTCGGCGTACTGGCGCCACACGCTGCAACGCATGAAGACGGTGTCACCGTCCTTCCACTCGTTGGTCGCCTTGTCGAGGTAGCGCGAACTGGAGGCCACCGTGAAGGAGGCCACCGCAGCACCGCTCGGGGTGAAGCGAAGCTCGGGATCGTTGGTGAGGTTGCCCACCACCGTCACGTTGATGTCGCCGGCTGCCATCTCAGGTCCCTGCCGAGCGCGTGACCTTGGTGCGGATCACGGCCTCGTTGAGGTTGAGCTGGCGGTCGAGCTCGGCGACGGCCGCGGGGCTGGACGTGACCTCCAGGACGGCGTAGATGCCCTCGGGCTTGTGGTTGATCTCGTAGGCCATGCGGCGACGGCCCCAGATGTCGACCTTGTCGACCTGGCCGCCGTCCTGCTTGACCACGTTGAGGAATGTCTCGAGAGACGGCGCAACGGTGCGCTCTTCGAGATCGGGGTCCAGGATGACCATGACTTCATATCGGCGCATGCAGTCGCCGACCTCCTCTGGACTCAAGGGCCCCGGACTCTCCGGAGCAGGAGGTGGGGGATTGCTCCCCGGTGCGTCCTCCCGGCGGGAGGGCCTCGTAGAGAGTACGCCGTGCCGCCGCGATCGGCCTAATCGGGCCTAGCTGCCCACCACGGGAGCCAGGCCCTCGCAGCGGCGTACCGCGTCAGCATCGCCGCACGTTGACAGCCAGTTGGCCAGTAGCCGATGACCACCCTCGGTGAGCACGGACTCGGGGTGGAACTGCACGCCCTCGACCGCCAGTTCGCGATGCCGCAGGGCCATGACGACCCCCGAGTCGGTCGCGCCGGTGACCTCAAGCGCCTTCGGCACGGAGTCGGGGAGTACGACGAGCGAGTGGTAGCGGGTCGCCGTGAACGGCTCGGGCAGCCCGGCCAGCACGCCTTCGCCGTGGTGATGCACCAGCGAGGTCTTGCCGTGCAGGAGCTCGGGCGCGCGATCGACGATGCAGCCGTAGACGGCAGCGATCGCCTGGTGCCCCAGGCATACGCCGAGGATCGGGACCTCACCCGCGCATCGGCGTACGACCTCCATGCACACGCCGGCGTCTTCAGGCGTGCCTGGCCCGGGCGAGAGCAGTACGCCGTCGTAGTCGAGTGCCTGCTCGGGCGTCACCTCGTCGTTGCGACGTACGTCGACCTCGGCCTCCAACTGCCAGAGGTATTGGACGAGATTGAAGACGAAGGAATCGTAGTTGTCGATGACCAGGATGCGGCTCATACGCTTGACGCTCTTACCGCCACTTAGTCGAGATCACGAATCCGGCGGTGATGAAGGCGAAACCAATGGCCACATTAACCAAGGCGTTGTAGGTGCCGCCGATGGAGTTCATGAAGGGGACGTCGGGACCAGCGATGTAGAAGACCACGATCCAGAGCAGGCCGAAGACGAAGCAGGCGACCATCACGGGGGCCACCCACGCGGCTGAGCTGAACTTGACCGGCTTGCGGTCGGTCTTGTCCGGCGGGGGGACGTAGTCGTCGCGCTTGCGGCCCTTTGACTCCGGCACGGTGCTCCTCCTGCTTGCATCTGGCTCGGTCAGCGTAATGGTTGGGTGCACGAGCGGATACGTCGCGGCTCACTTGCCGTGTGCCGCGCACTCCGGGCCGCCCGTGACCTGTCCTTCGGGCATGGTGTCAAGGCACTGCGATTGGGCCGCTCGGGTGAGGGCACCCGCCGCAGCCGTGGCGGGCCTTGCCCTACCCGCCACCGGCATCGCCGGCGCGAAGGTGCCCAACGGCTGCGCCACAAGGCGGGCGCACAGTGCCCCGGCGCCGACCTCACCCGCCTCGACATGACCGACGACTCACACTGATGTAGTTCTCCCCACCCGTGGACAACCTGTGGATAGGCGCTAACTCACTGCCGATGCGAGCGCTACCAACTCCCCCGTGCGCCACATGGTCACCGCCAACAACACTCCCAGGATGGCAAGGACCCCGAGCCATTGCCACAGCGCACGCGACGCCTTCAGCGGCGGCGGCGTCCACACGAACACCCCGGCTACCACGGCACCCACCACGAGCCCCCCGAAGTGAGCCCGCCAGTCGACGTCAGGGCTCAGGAAGCCGATGACGACGTTGATGCCCAGGAGCACGAGCACCTGGGTGATATCCCACTTCAGGCGCCGACCGGCCACGATCAGCGCGCCCATGAGCCCGAAGATGGCTCCGGATGCTCCGACCGACACGGTGCGCGGATCAGAGAACGTGTATGAGGCCACGCTGCCGCCTAGCGCTGCCACGAGGTAGAGCACCAGGAATCGCACGTGTCCGAGCACCCGCTCCAATGTCGGGCCGAGAGCGAAGAGCACATACATGTTGAAGGCAATGTGCAGGAATGATCCGTGCAGAAACGCGGCAGTCAGCAGCCGGTACCACTCCCCAAAGAGAGCGATGCCAAACGGCCACATCCCAAACTCGTTGGCGAGCTCGCCAATGCCAACGAGCAACTGGACGCTGAACACGGCGGCCGTAATGCCAATGACCGTGTAGGTGACGTAGGGGCGCGCGACGAGAGATCCCCCGCTCACGGTGACGGGCTGTCTGACGTTGCGGGCCGCCTCGCCGACGCACTCGGGGCACTGGAAGCCCACGGGCGCCGACCGCATGCACTCCGGGCAGATGCTGCGATTACAGCGTGTGCAGCGGATGTAGGTCTGCCGGTCAGGATGCTGCAAGCAGGTGCCGGGAGGGGTAGGACCCGCCGGAATCGGTGGCGGGCTGGCCTCGCTCACCCGCGCGTGACGGTGATGCCCGTGATCTCCACCGGGGTCACCGGGCAATCCTGCGCACCGGTCGGCACGGCAGCGATCGCATCCACCACGTCACGTGACGGCTGGTCCGCCACCTCGCCGAAGATCGAGTGCTTGAAGTTCAGCCACGACGTCGGGGCCACGGTGATGAAGAACTGGGAGCCGTTGGTGTTGGGGCCGGCGTTGGCCATGGCCAGCAGATAGGGCCGGTCGAACTGCAGTTCGGGGCTGAACTCGTCGTTGAAGCGGTAGCCGGGACCACCCATTCCGGAGCCAAGCGGATCACCACCTTGGATCATGAAGCCGGGGATGATGCGGTGGAAGATCGTGCCGTCGTAGAGCGGCTTGGTCGTCTTGGTGCGTGCCTGCGGGTCGGTCCACTCCTGGGTGCCCTCGGCGAGCCCGACGAAGTTCTTGACGGTCTTGGGCGCCTGGTCGGGGTAGAGGATGACGTTGATGACGCCCATCGAGGTGTGCAGCGTGGCCTTGGTGGTGGAGTCGGGCATGCGGGGATCCTGTCGTGTTGGGGTCGGCATCATCGTACGCACAGACCCGCACCGGAGCTGCTGCACGGTTCGACGGCGTGAGGACCGGGACAAACGGTGGGTTTGGACCCTTCCGGCGGCTCATTTCAACCGTTTCTCCCACATTGTGGGAGAAACGGGAGGGGGTGCGGGTTGGGTTGGGCGTTAGCGGGCGGGGGCTTGGGCCTGGTCGGGCGCGCTGAGGAAGACATCCAGCGGCTGGGCTCCGGAGACGCCGGGGTCCGGTCGACGACGCAGAACGACACGCCGGAGGCACCGAAGGTGCGTGCGAGCACCTGGTCCTGGACCACCTGATCGAGATACGCCGTGCCCGCTGAGCATCTCGCCAGCCGTATCAGCGTCGAGCCCGACCTCGCACGCCAAACCCACAAGGTCATCGACGCGGAAGACGCCGCAGGATGCTCGATCGTCGGCTCAGTCGTGGTGCTAGCCATCGGACCTAGCTGGAACGCGCGATGCACGATCTCCACCTCGTTGGCGATGCCCCCGCTCCGCGAGCGCACTCTGCAAGCGGCGCTTGCCGATGCAGCACCAGGGACAGACGACATCGGCCTAAACGTCGATCTGTATACGTGGAGGCTAGGGGACTCGAACCCCTGACTTCTGCCTTGCAAAGGCAGCGCTCTACCAACTGAGCTAAGCCCCCGGAGGACCATCCGATGCTACGGGATCGGGTCCATGGCGCCCGACCGGCACCACATCCCCCGGCAGTGTCCGGGCCACGGAGCCGTGGCGCGCATGATGGCGCACCACATGGGCCGGTGGCGGGGCGCATCAATAGCAGCGCGAAAAGCGCGGACACTGCAGCGATGATGACCGCGACCATGAGGCTGCTGGTGATGACGTAGGACACGTAGGTCAAGGCCAGCATTGCCACGGCCGAGCCGAAGTTGCTAACGGTTTAGACGGCCACCAACACCTGGACGCGCGGATTCCCGCGAAGTACTCCCGTGGGGCTTCGCCTGGCGCAGCGTCAGCGCTTAGGCGCTGACGCTGCTGTAACTACGTGAGGTCCGGGACCGAGGTCGCCTCGGTCCACAGGTCGTCCTCGGCGCGGCTCGCCATGACCTGGCGATAGACGAGGTAGCCGATACCGGCCAGGGCGACGACGAGCAATAGTTTCTTCATGTGGGCCTAGGTGGACTTGAACCACCGACCTCTTCCTTATCAGGGAAGCGCTCTAACCGAGCTGAGCTATAGGCCCCAAGCAGCCAACGTAGAGTACACAGCGACGGGGACGTTTGCTCTAGATTCTACGAACCGGAGCACCCGACAGGTGACGGCGACCGACGAGCACGGCGGCGAGGTAGATCACGGCCGCGACGATGAGCAGGAAGCGGTAGCCGGTCAGCAGCGAGAGGTACTCCAGGCAGCCGCCGATCATGGCGCCGAAGAGATTAGCGGCGAAGGCGGCCGTCGGGTTGGCCGCCCCCTTGAACCGGGACGTGAAGTAGAGGTTGGCGCAGAAGATGGGGGCGAATGCCAGGATCACCGCCGCCAGTAGGCGCAGCGGCACCGGCAGGGTCAGCAGCCAGGCGTTGGGGATAAGCCAGGCAACGGCCAAGGAGATGAAGAGGCCCGCGATTATGGGGGCTCGCGGCACGGTGAAGCGGCGCGTCACCTCGATGGCACACAACACGGCGATCAAGACTCCAGCGAAGACAAGGGCGTTGACCAGCCACGTCGTGCCGAAGAGCAGCGCGAACGTCGTGATCGATCGCGTCTCGAGGAGCAGGAACGCCATGCCCATGAGGAACAGATCCGCGTAGCCGCGCATTTGCCTCAGCGGACCCCCGACGACGCGAATCGCGATCAGGCAGACGCCCAGGATCAGCGCGATCACCAGCAGGTAGAGCCCGGGGATGGACGCGTTCTTGAGGTAGAGGAAGGGATGGTCATCTGCCGACGGCACGGGGATGTCCTCGCCGAGGGCGACGATTGCGTCACGTTCCCACACGGCCCCCGGCGCGCACACGGCATTGTCCGCAGACTTGCCGACCGCGATCACGGCCAGCGACTGCACGGCGGTGAATCGATCCAGGCAGGGTGCGTGACCGAAGACGCCCTCGACGGTGCCCGCCAGGCGATTGATGAGCCAGTCCTCGCGGTAGTAGTTGTACATCGCGAAGACGCCGTCGGGGCTGAGGTGGTCGTATGCCTCCTGGATCGACTCCCGCGTGAAGAGGTAGGACTCCAGTCGCAGCTGGCTCGCGCCCGAGACGAGGGTCAAGGAGTCCGGCAGGGCGAAGAGGATGAGGTCGTACTCGTGGTCCGTGCGCGAGAGGAACGCGCGGCCATCGTCGATGTAAACACTGACCCTCGGGTCGGCGTAGGGCTGGTTGGGGTTCTTCTCGACGCCGATCTGCTGGATGCGCGGATCGATCTCGACGGCATCGACGCTCTGAGCCCCTCGCTTCAGCGCCAGCGCGACATCGGTGCCGGTGCCCGCCCCGATGATGAGCACGCGGCCCAGTGGATTGTCGACAGCGCGCTCGTAGGGGCGCCCATACATCGGCTCCATATCCAGGCGCTTATTCGCATCGAGCACGTTTTGGTGCGGGATGCCATTGACCTGGATGGCCGTCCACGGACCCGACTCCTCGCTCACGTAGTCCTGGGTCGTCACCTTGTAGTACGGCGACCACGAGACACCTGGTGCGACCGACTCCAGCACCAGGATGACGATGATGGCGGCACTCGCGATCCACGACAGCACGGGCAGTCGGCGGCCATAGAGCAGGATCAGCGTGACGAGCATGACCGATGGCCAGACCCATGACGGCGCACGCAGGAACGAGATCACGGTGAAGAGCAGGGTGCCGCCGATCGAGCCAACGATGTCCCAGCGATAGGCATCGAGGGCGGTGAACTCGATGAACGCGCGGCCCGTGATCTCACCGAGACTGGTCATGGCTAGGGCCACGACCACGAAGACCAGTGGCAGCGTGACCCACGTGGGCAGGCCCGTAGGTCGCACCTCGGTGAAGAAGATCAGGTCGGTGGACGACCCCTCGATCTTCGCGGGGAAGACGGTGATGAAGGCGACGAGGACGAGCACGGTGATCGGCGCGTAGCGGCCGAAGTCGAAGGAACGACGAGCCCGCAGGAATCCCAACCCGATGCCGAGGAAGGCCGCCAGCAGGATCAGATTGGAGAAGTAGGACAGGTGGACGAGGTTTGCCCCCGACCATCGGATGAGGGCAAGTTGCACAAATAGCATGAGGCCGCTGGCAGCAACGAGACGGACACGGGCCGGGAGAAGGACCGCGCGCGGCGTCGTTCCGGTCGCGGTCACCCCGGCACGGTAGCGCGAACGACTAGAAGGCGTCGGTAAACGTGACCTCGACACCGCCGGTAATGCCGACCGTGAGGTTATAGAGCACGGCGAATATGCCGGCCAGGATCGACACGAGGACGATCTCAAATGCGGCCACGACGACGGCGATCCCCATGACGCGGTCGAATGCGAGCACTGCCTCGAGGTCGAAGGTCGTCGTGCCCGAACCGATCACCTCGTCGACATTGCGCGCCATCGTGGCGATGACCCCGCTGTAGTCGAGGAGGTACCAGGCACCGGCCACAGCGGACACGATGACGATCGCCATTGCCACCGACAGCATGAATGCGACCTTCATCACCGACCACGCGTCGAGGCGATAGACGTAAAGTCGCGCGCGCCTGGGAGCGCCTCGCGCCTTGCCGCGCAGTGCTGCCTTTGGTGCGTGACTGACCACGGGCGGCGAAGGCGGCGGCGCCTCGAGCACAGGCGGGATTCCCACTACCGGGGTCGCGTCGCGACTGCTCACCTTGTCGAGGGTGCGCCCTATCGGCGTAGGCGACACGGGCCCCTCGGCGGGGGTACCGGTCACCGCGCTGCTGGACACCAAGCCCTCCCGATCGTGCGTGAAGCCACCAGACTAACCCTGCGGAGCGGCGGATTCGCCCACCGCGACGTCGTCACGGGCCAGGTCGTGACCGTAGTCGCCCTCTTCGTGGTCGCCCGCACGGGCAACGGCTACGAGGCTGCGGTCATCACCGAGATTCATCAGCCGGACACCCATCGTGTCGCGGCCGGATGCGCGCAGTTCCTCCACGCGCGTGCGAATCACGATGCCGTCAGATGCCACCGCGAAGATCTCGTCATCGATCTCGCAGACAACCGCGCCGACCAGGCCGCCTCGCTCCTCGACCAGGCGCATCGCGCGTACGCCGAGGATGCCCCGCCCCTTGGACGCCCAATCCTCAACCGGGGTGCGCTTGGCAAAGCCACCGTCGGTGACTGTGACCACGAAGGTGCCCTCGCGCACGACATCCATGCTCAAGAGCTCGTCGCCGCCGCGGAAGCGCATGCCGATCACGCCACCCGTTGCACGGCCCATGGGTCGCAGTTGGGCATCGCTCGCATGGAAGCGTGCCGAGAGGCCCTTGCGGGACACCAGCAGGAGGTCATCGTCGGGGCTCACCAACTGCGCCGAGATGACCTCGTCGTCGTCGCGCAGGTTGATGGCAATGACCCCGCCACTGCGATTGGAGTCATATTCGGTGAGGGCTGTCTTCTTGACCATGCCCTTGCGGGTGGCCAGCACGAGATAGGGCGCCTGTTCGTAGTCGCGAATCGTGAGCACCTGTGCGATCTGCTCGTCGGGCTGGAAGGCCAGCAGGTTGGCGACGTGCTGGCCCTTGGCATCTCGGCCCGACTCGGGGAGCTGGTAGGCCTTCGCCCGGTAGACACGCCCCTTGGTGGTGAAGAACAGGATCCAGTGGTGGGTCGTCGTGACGAAGAAGTGCTCGACGACGTCGTCTTGGCGCAGCGCTGCTCCGCGCACTCCCCGGCCACCTCGCCGCTGGGCCCGGTAGAGGTCGGTCTTGGTGCGCTTGGCATAGCCGCCGGCCGTGATGGTGACGACGACATCTTCCTCGGCGATGAGATCCTCGTGGGTCACATCCCCATCCCATGGGATGAACTGCGTGCGCCGGTCATCTCCAAAGTCGGTGACGACCTCTGCTAATTCCTCGCTCACGATCGAGCGCTGACGCGGCTCGGAGGCGAGAATGTCGTTGTAATCGGCGATCTTAGCCATCAACTCGTCGAACTCGTCGATGATCTTCTGCCGCTCCAGGGCCGCTAGACGGCGCAACTGCATGTCGAGGATCGCGGTTGCCTGAAGCTCGTCGATCTCGAGCAGGCCCATAAGGCCGGTGCGCGCGTCCTCGACGGTGGCCGATGCGCGAATTAGGGCGATGACCTCGTCGAGTGCGTCGAGGGCCTTGAGGTAGCCGCGCAGGATATGGGCGCGCTCCTCGGCCTTGCGCAGGCGATAGCGAGTGCGGCGCTGGATGACCTCGATCTGGTGCGCGATCCACGACCGCACAAACTGTTCGATACTCAAAGTGCGGGGGACGCCATCGACCAGCGTCAGCATGTTGGCGCCGAACGTCTCCTGGAGTTGCGTGTGCTTGTAGAGGTTGTTGAGCACGACCTGTGCCACGGCGTCACGCTTCAACTCGATGACAAGGCGCATGCCGGTGCGCGAGGAGGAGTCGTCGCGCACATCGGCGATCCCGCCGATCTTGCCGTCGCTCACCAGCTCAGCGATGCGCAGCAAAAGGTTGTCGGGATTCACCTGGTAGGGCAGTTCGGTGATGATGAGGAGCTGGCGCCCCTTGCTGTCCTCGTCGACCGTGACGACGGCGCGCATGGTGATAGCGCCACGCCCGGTGCGCAGCGCATCCTCGACGCCGCGCCGTCCGACGATGAGTCCACCGGTCGGGAAGTCAGGACCGCTGACGCGCTCGATTAGCGCCTCGAGTGCCTCCTCGCGCGATGCTCCAGGATTATCGAGCATCCACTGCACGCCCGACGCGACTTCGCGCAGGTTGTGCGGGGGAACATTAGTGGCCATGCCGACAGCGATGCCCGCGCTGCCATTGACCAAGAGATTAGGGAAGCGGCTCGGGAGCACGACGGGCTCGAGGGTGCGACCGTCGTAGTTGGGGGCGAAGTCGACCGTCTCCTCGTCGATATCGCGCACCATCTGCATGGCCAGCGGCGCCATGCGGCACTCGGTGTAGCGCTGGGCGGCGGGGGGGTCGTTGCCCTGAGATCCGAAGTTGCCCTGCCCCTGGACGAGCGGATAGCGCAGTGACCAGGGCTGCGCGAGGCGGACGAGTGCGTCGTAGATGGCTGTATCGCCGTGCGGATGGTAGTTGCCCATGACATCGCCGACAACGCGCGCGGACTTGGAGAAGTTGCGGTCGGGTCGATAGCCGCCGTCGTACATCGCGTAGAGAACCCGGCGGTGCACAGGCTTGAGGCCGTCGCGCACGTCGGGCAGGGCGCGGGAGACGATGACGCTCATCGAGTAGTCGAGGTAGGAGCGCTGCATCTCCACCTGGAGGTCGACCGGCTCGATGCGACCGCCGGGCGGGGTCGTCTCGTCGATCACGGTGTCGTCAGGCACGTCGAGACTCCCGGGTCATCAGATGTCGAGGAAACGCACGTCGCGTGCGTTGCGCTGGATGAAGTTGCGACGGGACTCCACGTCCTCCCCCATGAGGACGCTGAAGGTCTCGTCGGCCTGGGCCGCGTCGTCGAGGGTGACCTGCAAGAGGACGCGGCGAGCGGGATCCATGGTGGTCTCCCAAAGTTCGTCGGCGTTCATCTCGCCCAGGCCCTTGTAGCGCTGGATGCCCTCTTCCTTGGGTAACTTCTTGCCCGCAGCGAGGCCAGCCTCAAGGAGCGCATCGCGCTCTCGGTCGGAGTAGGCGTATTCGGGGGTTTCCCGCTGCCACTTGAGCTTAAAGAGCGGCGGCTGCGCGAGGAAGACGTAGCCCTCGGTGATGAGCTTGGGCATGAACCGGAAGATGAGGGTGAGCAGCAGCGTGCGGATGTGCTGGCCATCAACGTCGGCGTCGGCCATCAACACGAGCTTGTGGTAGCGCAGTCGGTTGATGTCGAAGTCGTCGTGGACGCCGGTGCCGAGCGCCGAGATGAGCGCCTGCACCTCGTTGTTTTGCAGCACCTTGTCGATGCGTGCCTTCTCGACGTTGAGGATCTTGCCGCGAATGGGCAGGATCGCCTGCGTGCGCGGGTCGCGACCCTGGCGCGCGGAACCGCCGGCCGAATCGCCCTCGACGATGAAGACCTCGCACTCCTCCGGCTCGCGGCTGGAGCAGTCGATGAGCTTGCCGGGCATGCCCGCACCGCCGAGGAGTCCCTTGCGATTGCGGGCCAGGTCGCGCGCCTTACGGGCTGCGATGCGCGCGGTGGCGGCGTTAACAGCCTTGCGGGCGATGTCCTTGCCTTCGGCCGGGTTTTGCTCGAGCCACGCACCGAGTTGATCGTTGACGACCTTCTGCACGAATGTCTTCATTTCGGTGTTGCCGAGCTTGCCCTTGGTCTGGCCTTCGAATTGGGGCTCCTTGAGCTTTACGCTAACGATCGCGGTGATTCCCTCGCGCACGTCTTCACCCGAGAGGTTGGCGTCCTTCTCCTTGAGGATGCTCCACTCGCGCGCGAACTTGTTGAGCAGCGAGGTCAGGGCCGCACGGAACCCTTCCTCGTGCGTGCCCCCCTCGGTCGTGTTGATGGTGTTGGCGAAGGTGTGGACTGCCTCGTTGTAGCCGGCATTCCACTGCATGGCGATCTCCGCCTGAAGACCCTTCTTGTCATCCTCGCCCGCGAGTTCGATCACCGATGGATTCCCCACGCCCTTGCTGGAGTTGAGGTGGCGCACGAAATCAGCGATGCCGCCCTCGTAGTGATAGGTCACCTCGGCGATGTCGTCGCCGCCGAACTCCTCGACCAGGCCCGGGCGACGACGCTCGTCGATGAGGGTGAGGGTGAGGCCGCGATTGAGGAATGCCATCTCCTGGAACCGGCGTGCCAGAGTCGCGGTGTCGTACCAGGTTGTCTCGAAGATATTGGTGTCCGCCCAGAATGTCACCGTCGTGCCGTGCTCGTCAGTCTTGGCACCCTTCTTCAGTGGCGCCGTGGGTACGCCGTGCTCATAGGTCTGCGTCCACACGAAGCCATCGCGCTTGATCTCGACATCGAGCCGAGTGGATAGCGCGTTGACAACCGACACTCCTACTCCGTGGAGGCCGCCGGAGACGGAGTAGCCACCGCCGCCAAACTTGCCGCCGGCGTGCAAGACGGTGAGCACGACTTCGACGGCGGGCTTCTTCTCTACGAGGTGCTCATCGACCGGGATGCCGCGACCGTTGTCGGTGACGCGCACGCCGCCATCGGCCAGGAGTGTGACGGTGATGTGGGTGGCGTAGCCGGCCATTGCTTCATCGACGGAATTGTCGACGACCTCGTAGACGATGTGGTGCAGGCCACGCTCGCCGGTCGAGCCGATGTACATGCCGGGGCGCTTGCGGACGGCGTCGAGGCCTTCGAGCACGGTGATGGCGCTGGCGTCATACGACACGGGCGGGCTGCCTCCTGGTCTGCGGTCGACGGCCGGGGGGCCGCCAGATCGGGGGATATGGCGGATCTCCACCGAAGTCTCATCCTAACGACCAAACCCCACCCACGTATGCCCGGGACGGGCCCTGGGGACGGCTTGGAGCAATCAGCAGGGGGGGTCACAACCATCATGGTGCCCCCCGGCCTCGAATCGCTCTGCGTAGCGCTCAGCCGTAGGTGTCCCGGGGGCCAGGACCGGGGACTCGCCGGGTGCCCGTCGCCCGTCGCGGGGGTGCCGGACCCACGACCTTGATGCGGTCGACGATGCCGATTCCCAGGGTCTGCGTGATGCGTTGCGAGATCTGTGGGATCAGGGTGCGCACCTGGGTTGCCCAGGCCGTCGACTCGGCGCGCAGGAGGAGTTCCCGGCCGTTCTCGGTCTCGGTGACGGCGTCGGGGACCACGTGGTCGGCGATGTCCGGGCCCACGATCTGGGTCCAAAGAGCCGCTAGGCCGCCCGCGCCGATCTCGGCTTCCACGCCCTGGTCGCGCACCCATGTGCGCAGGACATCGTCGACGCGCTGCGGATCGCGGTCGTCGGTGTGCGCGCTTGAGTAGGGGCTCTGCCGTCGTCCGGCGTCGCTTGACCAGGTTTGTTTCGGTGCATTCTTGGCCGACCATTTCGCTCGAGCAATGAGTGCGCGAGCTAGGTCCGGGCCCGCCGAGACGGCTAGGCCGTCCCTGTCGGGTGGGGTGGGGTTGCCATCAGCCACAGCGTTCCACCGTCCCGTCCATGACGTCGAAGCGTGCACCCTCCAGGAGGGCGGGCACATCTTCCGCAACAGCCGCCGTGATCAGCACCTGGGGGGCCTGCGCCACGCGCCCGGCAAGGTGGGCTCGGCGTGATGCATCGAGTTCTGCGAAGACATCGTCCAGCACGAGCACGGGCGGTGCCGCCTCCTCGGTGAGTAGGTCGTAGCACGCCAAGCGCAGGGAGAGTGCCGCCGACCAGGACTCGCCGTGCGATGCATAGCCCTTGACGGGGGCTGGCCCAAGGGTGAGGAGAAGGTCATCGCGATGCGGACCCACGAGCGTCACCCCCCGATCGAGCTCGTCACGCCGCCGCTCGGCCATGGCGGCGAGAAGGCCCTCACGCGCCGCGACGATGTCTGTCGTCGCCAGATGGGGGACGCTCGTCTCATAGTCAAAGTCGATCGTATCGCCGCTGTCGATGAGTTCGGCGTACGCCGACGCCGCACGTGGGCGCAGGAGGTCGGCGAGTTCACGTCGGCTGACGGTTATCTCCGCTCCCAGCGACGCGATCTGGTCATCCCATACCTCGAGAGTGCGGGTCACATCCTGCGGATTAGTCCGCCTTGCCGCCCCGGCTGACTTGAGCAGCGCATTGCGTTGCTTCAGCAATCGGTCGTAGTCGGCACGCGTGCCCGCCAGCCGTGGGTGGCGCTGGACAAGCAGGTCATCGAGGAATCGGCGGCGCTCAGCAGGATCCCCCTTGACCAGAGCGAGATCTTCGGGGGCGAAGACCACCGTGCGGACGATGCCGAGGATCTCACGGGTGCGTGGCACGGGTGACTTGTTGATCCGGGCCCGGTTGGCCTTGCCGGCCGTGATCTCGACCTCCACCTGCAGTGAGCGGTCGTCGCGCACGACATCGGCGCGGATCAGGGCGCGCTCGGTTCCTCTTCGCACGAGGGGAGCGTCTGACGCCACGCGATGGCTGCCCAGTGTGGAGAGATAGACGACCGCCTCGATGAGATTGGTCTTGCCCTGCCCGTTGCGCCCAACAAACGACGAGATGCCTGGCTCGAGGGACACCTCGAGATGCTCGTAGTTGCGGAAGTCAGCGAGCGAAATGTGCCGGACGATCGCGGGCGAATCCACGGGCGTCAGCCCGCGAGGCGCACCGGCATGAGCAGGTAGCGGTAGTCGTCCGCCGGTGCGCCATCGGCTTCGGTAAGGCCACTGAGGACGGCCGGACGCGTGGACTGGGTGAAGGACAACCTCGTGAACGCGGCATCGAGTGCGCCCAGGCCGTCGAGGAGGTACTGCGGGTTGAAGGCGATCTCGAGGCCGTCGCCCGGGAGGTCGCACTCCACCGATTCGGTCGCCTGCGCTTCGTCAAATGTGCCGGCTGCCAAGACGACTTCGCCGTCGGCAAAGGTAAGCCGCACGGGAGCGTTGCGCTCTGCGACAAGGGATACGCGCTTGACGGATTCGATCAACGCAGTAGTGCTGACCGTGGCTTCGGACAGCGTCTCACTAGGCAGCAGCGATCGGTACTTGGGGAACTCGCCGTCGAGAAGTCGAGTGGTCGTGCGTCTCCCGCCGCCTTCGAACCCCATCAGGCCTTCGCCACCTTCGGCCAGGGAAATGTTGACGGTCTCAGCGCCCGCGAGCGACTTGGCCGTCTCGGCGAGGGTGCGGGCTGGGACCAGGGCATTCACCGACAGGGATGGGGTCGCCGGTGTCCAGGTGAACTCGCGCATTGCCAGCCGATAGCGATCGGTTGCCGCGAGGGTGATCGTGGCGCCCTCGACCTCAACGCGTATACCGGTCAGGGTGGGGAGTGTGTCGTCACGACCCGCCGCGATCGCGACCTGGGCCACTGCTGAAGCAAAGACGTCTCCAGGGACGGTGCCGGAGGACGACGGCATGGCCGGTAGAGCCGGATAGTCCTCGACAGGGAACGTCGGTAGCGTAAATGATGACTTGCCACACACCACCGCAACACGCGTGCCATCGAGGGCGATGTTGACCGGTTGAGCTGGGAGTGCCCGCCCAATGTCGGCTAGAAGGCGGCCCGAGACGAGCGCTCTACCTGATTCGCTCACATCAACGGCGACTTCGGCGCGGGATGAGGTTTCGTAGTCGAAACTCGACACGACCAGACCGGTGCTGTCAACCTCCAGGAGTAGACCAGCCAGAATCGGAAGCGACGGACGACTCGGGAGTGTGCGGGCCGCCCAGGCGACTGACTCGGCGAGCACATCACGCTCGACTCGGAACTTCACCTCGCGTTCCCTTCCTCTCACCTAGGCGCGTCATCCTGCCACCGCCAATGTGTAGCGGCTAGAGGGGTGTGACCTGTCCACATTGAATCGGCAGATGGATGTGATTTGACATCTTGGATTTCTCATTAGCGTCATCGTCATAGGTCCGGTGGATAGTGGGGATAGCGGGCGTTCGCCCACGTCAACTGCTACTAGGGCTTGTCGGAAAGGCTGTGGATAACTACTCCTGAGTTGTGGATGACCGTGGAGGGGCGTCGAGTGCGCGCGAGGAGTCCCCATGAACGGGTGGAGTTATCCACAGAAGATGTAGAAGGGGGCAGTGGTGTGAAGGGACTGTCCACAGGTAGTCCCCAACTGGGGATCTGGCGACACCTCCCCGTTACCTGGGGTCCCCGCGTTTTCCGTGCCAAACCGCTCAGCGGGTGGGGTGGTCGGCACGCAGAAGGGGTGGGTGGCCGACCGGGCCTCAGCCGCGGGATTGGGACTTGATGCGGGCCGTGAGATCGGCGACCTGGTTGTAGAGGCTGCGGCGCTCGCCAATGAGCTGGCGGATCTTTCGATCGGCGTGCATCACGGTCGTGTGGTCGCGGCCGCCGAATGCCTGGCCGATCTTGGGCAGCGAGAGGTCGGTGAGTTCGCGGCACAGGTACATAGCGATCTGCCGGGCCGTCACCAGCACCCGCGAGCGCGATGTGCCGCAGAGGTCATCGACGCTGACCCCGAAGTAGGCGGCGGTCGTCGTCATGATCTGCGCGGACGTGATCTCCGGGCCGGCATCGGTGGGGAAGAGGTCCTTGAGCACGAGTTCGGCGAGGGCGAGGTCGACGGGTGCGCGATTGAGAGAGGCGAAAGCCGTGACGCGAATGAGGGCACCCTCTAGCTCGCGGATGTTGTTGGAGACCTTGGATGCGATGAACTCGAGCACGTCTGGGGGCGCCTGCAAACGCTCCTGGGCGCTCTTCTTGCGAAGGATTGCGATACGGGTCTCGAGGTCGGGGGGCTGGACGTCGGTGGTCAGACCCCACTCGAAGCGCGAGCGCATGCGGTCTTCGAAGTCCTGCAGCTGCTTGGGCGCGAGGTCAGACGTGATGACGATCTGCTTATTGGCGTTGTGCAGCGTGTTGAACGTGTGGAAGAACTCCTCCTGCGTCTGCACCTTACCCGACAGGAACTGGATGTCATCGACCAGGAGCACGTCGACGTCGCGGTAGCGGCGCTGGAAGGCCGCGGCCTTGTCGTCGCGGATGGAGTTGATGAACTCGTTGGTGAATTCTTCCGAGCTGACATAGCGCACGCGTGTGCCCTTGTAGAGCGTGCGCGCGTAGTGCCCGATGGCATGCAGCAGGTGGGTCTTGCCCAGTCCGGAGCCTCCGTAGACGAAGAGAGGGTTGTAGGCCTTGGCCGGCTGCTCGGCGACCGCGATGGCCGCGGCGTGCGCGAAGCGGTTGGACGAGCCGATGACGAAGGTGTCGAAGGTGTACTTGGCATTGAGACGGCCGTCTTCGGCACGTGACCCGGGCGACCCGCTGCCGCGGCGATCGACGGGTCCTTCCGGCTCCAGATCGGGCAACTCCTCCTGGTACGTCGCATCCGCGAGCGCATCGACCTCGTCCTCATCGGATGTGGAAGCGATGCCGGGATCGACGGTGACGGCGAGGCGCACGTCGCGGCCGAGCTGCGCCGAAAGCGCGGCGGTGACCACGGGCCGCAGGCGTGTCTCGAGCACGTCCTTGGTGAAGTCATTGGGGGCCGCGATGAGGGCGGTGTCCTCGACCAGGCCCAGGGGGCGGGTCAGTGAGACGAATGCCCGCTGCTGCGGGGTCAGCGACCCGTCGGTGAGGGAGTCCAGGGCAAGGGTCCACACCTCTGTCAGCTCAACGGTGGTCTCCACGGCGTCCCCTTCCCCTGTTGTCACGCTCGTCCCACGGTTCCCACAAGGTTGTCCACAGGTGTGGATGACGCATCCAGGGCCGTCGGGCAAAGCGGGCGCTTGGTCATCAGCGCATGTACGGCGACCCTAGCCCTGTATCTGTGGATGACTCAATAGCGGGGAGGAACGGATGTGGACAGGGACGGCGTGTCGCGATCGAGTGCATGGCACAAGGTGCTTTACTACGCCACTTCTCAGCAAGTGACCGGCCACAGGGGCTCGTCGGTCCGGCCCCCTCCAGACGGAAGACATTGACCCGCAGGATGGTGCCGTCGCGGATCGGGACGGGCACGTCCCACTCGGTGATCACGCCTGTGGGGGCCGGGAGGACCGTGACCCGGGATCGCCGGGCGTTCATGGGACGGCTGCGCGCGGAGAGTTTGCGTCGGTTCACGACCGTCCCTCAGATGGTCCAGGGTGCGGGCAGTACCGCAGGCCCCACCCACGCCCCGAATTTGATCCACGCAAGGAGCCTCTGTACCCTCATAGGGCCCTGATCGAAGGGCATCGCACCCGGGAGAGACCATGTCCAAGCGCACCTTTCAGCCCAACAACCGTCGTAGGGCGCGAACCCATGGCTTTCGTGCGCGCATGCGCACCCGTGCCGGCCGCGCCATCCTCGCCGCCCGCCGCGGCAAGGGCCGCGATCGCCTGTCGGCGTAATAGCCGACTTACGCCGTAGGCCCACGTGCTGCCGGCGCCCTACCGCATCCCCCGCGGCTCGGACATCTCCGAGACGGTTCGTCGCGGCCTGCGAACCCGTCGTGGCGGCCTCGTCGTTCATCTGGTCATCGACCCCACCGCGCACGCCACATCCGCGCAGGCGGCCTTCGCGGTCGGCAAGACAGTCGGCAATTCCGTCACGCGTCACCGGGTTTTACGCCGTCTTCGCGCACTCATGCCACCTCTGCTCGACGAACTTCCGCCTGGCAGTCGCGTCGTCGTGCGCGCACTCCCGGAGGCGGCCTCCGAGTCCGCTGATGACCTCAAGCGCGACCTGGAGTCGGCACTCGCCCGCGCACAGCGTCGCGATCGTGACCCAGTGCCGCCTCTCGATGGCAGTGCGGTGGAGGCGCAGGTCGTTCCCGCGCCAGCCACCGAGCGGTTGGGACTAGCGCGCATCGGATGGACCGTCGGCACGCCGTTTCGCTGGCTGCTGCTGGGCCTGGTGTGGGCGTATCGCCACACGATCTCGCCGATCCTGCCACCGACGTGTCGCTATCACCCGAGCTGTTCGGCGTACGCCTTCGAAGCCCTGCAGGTGCATGGCGCGGGCAAGGGTTTCGCCCTCGCCGTCTGGCGCGTGCTGCGCTGCAATCCCTTTACGCTCGGGGGCCTCGACCCGGTGCCGCCTCATGGCAGCTGGCGGCCCGACGTCCTGCCGGACGGGCGCCCGAGGACCCCGGCGCATGCGGTCGGCGGACCCGCCTAATACTCTTCCTGGGCGGTGCAGTGCCGCCTTCCCATCCCCGGAGCGCGCGTGTTCATCATCGATTGGATCGGGACCGGCGTCAGCTGGATCCTGGTGCAGTTCCACGCGGTCTTCACCCTGATCGGACTCAACCCCGCGAGCGGCTGGACCTGGGCCTTCTCAATCGTGGGTCTGGTCATCGTCATCCGCATCCTGCTGATCCCGCTCTTCGTCAAGCAGATCAAGGCTCAGCGCAATCTGCAGATCATCCAGCCCAAGATCAAGGAGATCCAGAAGAAGTACGCCGGCGACCGCGAGAAGCAGTCGCAGGAGATGATGAAGATCTATCGAGAGACCGGCACCAATCCCCTCGCGTCATGCCTGCCGATCCTGCTTCAGGCCCCGATTTTTTTCGCGCTCTTCCGCGTACTGCAGGGCATCGCGATGTACAACCCCGACGATCCGGGTTACGTGGCGCCGGGTGTCTTCGCATGGCAGCAGTACGCCGTGTTGCTGCCCCAGGCGCACGAGGCGTCCATCTGGGACGTGCCCCTCTACGGCTACTTCATGGGCGCCAATAACGAGAACCTCATCGCGGGCGGTTTCTCACCCCTCCATACCCAGATCCTCACCATGGTCCTCATCATTTTCATGACGGCCACGACGTTCCTCACGCAGCGTCAGCTCATCGTGAAGAACTCCGCCCCCGACAACCCGATGGTGCGTCAGCAGAAGATCCTGCTCTACGTCTTCCCGGTGATCTTCGCTGTCGGTGGCATCAACTTCCCGATGGGCGTGCTCATCTACTGGCTGACCACCAACCTCTGGACGATGGGCCAGCAGTTCTACGTCATCCGCAACAACCCGCAGCCGGGCACACCGGCCTACGACGCCTGGGAGCAGCGCAAGGCGGCGAAGGCGGCTCGCAAGGGCGGCCCCTCGCCTGCTCCGCAGGTGACGGCGCAGGAGGAGGCGCCGGCGGCGCCCGTGCGTATGCAGCCAAAGAAGGTGCCGCGCAGCAAGCGCGGCAAGGGCTCCTCCGGTGGCGGGGCCGCAACGAAGGGATCATCGACGTGAGTACCGAGACCGAGACGACCGAGGCCACCGACAAGGAGGCTCCGCCGGCGGACCTGCTCGAGAAGGAGGGGGACGCGGCCGCGGATTACCTCGAAGGCCTGCTCGACATCTGCGACCTCGATGGTGACATCGACATCGATGTCGAGGGGGATCGCGCCCAGGTCTCGATCGTCGAGGTCACCAAGGGCGAGCTCCAGACGCTGGTCGGCACCGATGGCGAGGTGCTCGATGCATTGCAGGACCTAGCCCGCCTCGCCGCTGCGCAGGCGACGGGTCATCGTGCGCGCCTCATGCTCGACATCGCGGGTCATCGACTCGATCGTCGCAAGGAGCTCGAGCAGATCGCGCAGGCGGCTATCGAGGAGGTGCAGTCCTCGGGTGAGCCGGTGCGTCTGGCTGCGATGAATGCGTTCGAGCGTAAGGTCGTCCACGACGTTGTCACGAACGCCGGGCTGGTGAGCGAGTCAGAGGGTGTCGACCCCGATCGGCGCATCGTCGTACGCGCTTCCTGACATCCCCATGAGCGTCGGCGAGCTTCCCCCGGCTCCGGCCGAGGTGGCCTTGGTCGCGGGCGACGACTTGGCGCGTGAGCGACTGCAGTCCTACGCCGAGTTCCTCGCGGGTGCGGGGGTCGAGCGCGGGCTCCTCGGGCCTCGCGAGGTGCCGCGCCTGTGGGACCGGCACCTGCTCAACTGCGCGGTGGTCGCGCCGCTCGTGCCGCAGGGCGCGCATGTCATCGACGTGGGTTCGGGTGCCGGACTCCCCGGCTTGGTGTGGGCGATAGTGCGCCCCGACATCACGCTCACCTGCCTGGAGTCGCTGCAGCGCAGGGCGACGTACCTCGACGAGGCGATCGCGGCTTTGGGCCTGGGCGATCGGGTCGCTGTGGTGCGCGCCCGGGCCGAAGACGTCGCGCGCGGGCGCGCGATCGAAGGGTCTTTGCGCGCAGACGTCGTGACCGCACGCGCGGTCGCGGCACTCGACAAGCTCGCGGGGTGGACGGTGCCACTGCTGACCCCGGGCGGGGAGTTGCTCGCAGTCAAGGGCCAGTCGGCGACCGAGGAGGTCGAGTCGGCGCGCGCCATCATGGATCGGCTCGGTATCAAATCGATCGAGATCGTGCAGTGCGGCGTGGGCATCGTCGATCCGCCGACCACGGTGGTGCGCGCGCGCAAGGCCCCCTAGCCCAGCGGTGTGACGACAAAGCAGCCGAGCGACACCAGGGCGGCTAACGCTAGGACGATTCGCGACAGTCGAACCGCTTGGTCATGGGTCAGGCGCTGTCGCGGGAGCGAGCCGATGCTGGTGCCCACGAGCAGGCAGCCGACCCCGTTGTGGGAGATGTCCAGTTAGGCTTACCTAAGTTGCTCGTGGAGCAGGTTCTCCACAGGTGCGCCCCAGCACTGCCGGCAACTCTGCCGCTCCCCTGTCGGACCGCGCATACGCCGTGCAGAATGTCCCCGTGACCACCCCCATGACCGGACTCGGCTGGCCCGTTTCACGTGAAACCGAGCCCGCGGATGTTTCCCGTGAAACGCCCATCAGCGGACTGGGCTGGCCCTCAAAGCCCCCTCGGCTCCCCGCCCCGGGAGCCGCCGAATGACACGGATCCTGGCGGTTGCCAACCAGAAGGGCGGGGTCGGCAAGACCACGACCACGGTCAACCTGGCCGCCGCCCTGGCCACCCAGGGGCGCCAGGTGCTCGTCATCGACCTAGACCCCCAGGGCAACGCCTCGACCGCCCTGGGCCTGGAGCACCACAGCGGGGTGGCCAGCACCTATGAGGTGCTCACCCAGGACTTCCCCCTGGCAGACATCGTCCGCGGTTGCGAGGAGGGCAACGGCCACCTGTGGGCAGCCCCGGCCACCATCGACCTGGCCGGAGCGGAGATCGAACTCGTCTCCCTCGTGGCCCGTGAGGGGCGCCTCGATCAGGCCATCCAGGCCTACCTGCAGGCCCACGAGGCCCGGGAGGGCCGCCCGCTGGACTTCGTCATCATCGACTGTCCGCCCAGCCTCGGGCTGCTCACGCTCAATGCCCTGGTGGCCGCCCAGGAACTCATGCTCCCCATCCAGTGCGAGTACTACGCCCTGGAGGGGGTCTCCCAACTCCTGCGCACCGTCGATCTGGTCAAGAAGCACCTCAACCCTCAGCTGCGGATCGGGGCGGTGCTGCTCACGATGTACGACGGGCGCACGCGACTGTCATCGCAGGTGGTCCAGGAGGTACGCGCCCACTTCGGCGAGGTCGTGCTGCCCACGCTCGTCCCCCGCTCGGTGCGCCTGTCGGAGGCGCCGTCCTACGGGCAGACGATCTTGGCCTACGACCCGGGCTCCAGCGGCGCCCTGGCCTACCTCGAGGCAGCCAAGGAACTCGCTGGATAGTTATCCACAGGTTATCCACACGATTAGGACAGAGCGGATATGGGAGAAGCGCGCAGGGGACTAGGCAGGGGGCTGGGCGCCCTCATCCCCACTGAGGCACCCGTCGAATCAGCGCCTAGCGCCGAAGACCCGGCCAAGACGGCGGCGAGTGCTCCCACCACGGTTGCACCCGTCGAGGGAGCGGTCTACGTCGAGGTCGCGCCCACCGACGTCATGCCCAATACGCGGCAACCACGTCAGGTCTTCGACACCGAGGCACTCGCCGAACTTGTGCACTCGATCCGCGAGGTGGGGCTCTTGCAGCCGATCGTCGTACGCCGTCGACCGCATGCGAAGAAGAAGGAACCGCACTACGAACTCGTGGCAGGCGAGCGCCGGTGGCGCGCGTGCCAGGAGGTCGGGATGGAGCGCATCCCGGCGATCGTTCGCGATGCCGCCGACGACGAGATGCTGCGCGATGCACTGCTGGAAAACCTCCACCGCGCGCAACTGAATCCGCTGGAAGAGGCCGCTGCCTATCAGCAGTTGCTCGCGGACTTCGGGGGCACGCAGGAGGAACTCGCCCAGCGACTCGGCCGATCGCGCCCCCAGGTCGCCAATACCCTGCGGCTGCTCAAGCTCCCGCCGGCCGTGCAGCGCCGGGTCGCCGCCGGAATCATCAGCGCCGGCCATGCTCGTGCGCTCCTGTCACTCGACGACCCTGCCGCGATGGATGCCCTCGCCGATCGGGTGGTCAAGGAGGGTCTGTCGGTGCGCATGGTCGAGGAGATCGTGCTGATTGGTGACGACGGCGAGCGCAAGAAGCGCACCCCTCGGCCTCGCGGCGGTGCGTCACCGGAGGTGGTGGCAACGACCAAGGAGATCGCCGAGCGTCTGGGTGATTCACTCGACACCCGCGTGAGAATCGAGGGCGTACGCACGGCGCGCAGTAACGGGCGCCTGGTCATCGACTTCGCGGACCTGGAAGACCTGCAGCGCATCGCCGACGAGATCGGCTAGTTCGTCCTCAGGGTGAGGAACTCCTCGGTGCTTTAATGCGTGTGGCGCTCCGAGCGCCTGCTCTGGGCGCTCGGAGCGCTGCGAGAGCACGGCGCCCATGAGTTCGCCATGCATGTCGAGTGCGCGCTGCGGGTCCTGTCGTAGCGCCAGATACTGCGCGAGGGCCAGGGTCGACAGCGCCCGGGGGGAGTGCACGTCGTAGCCTTCAGCCAGCCGCGTGGGAGGAGTCGCAGTGCGTACGGTGATCGTCGGAGCCGGGATTCTCGGCCTCACATTGGCCTACGACCTTGCTCGCCAGGGCGCTGAGATTGAGGTGCTCGACGCGCGCGAGTCAGGCCTCGGCGCATCCGCGGTGAATGCCGGTTGGGTCGTGCCGTCGGAGGCCGCGCCGGTGCCAGGGCCCGGGCTGATCTTGAAGTCTATGAAGTGGATGACACGCAAGGACTCCCCGCTCTACATCCGCCCCTCCGCCGATCCCTCGCATGTGCGATTCATGCTCGGCATGTGGCGCCGCTGCAACGCGCGCGACTTCCGCTCCGGATTCCAGGCACACCTGGCGCTGTGCGAATCGACCAACGACATCCTCGACGACTACTCGCGCGACGGACTCACCTACGAGTCGCACGCGCAGGGCCTGCTCATGGCCTTCCGTGACGCAGACAACCTCCACCACCACTGCGCTGACCTCGACCTGCAGAGGTCCTACGGCCTTGACCCGCAGATCCTCGAGGGCGACTCGATCCAGCAGGCCGAGCCAGTTATGCGCAGTGGCCTTGCCGGCGGCATCTTCTTCCCGCACGAGCGGCACCTTGACTCCGCGTCGCTCACGGCGAGCCTGCGCAAGCGCATCGTCAAGTTGGGCGGCGTCATCACCGAGCATGCGCAGGTCGATCGCGTCGAGCGTGTGGGCGAGACGATCGTGGCCGTACGCAGCGGCGAGCGCCGCTTCACTGCCGATTCGTTTGCCATCGCGGCGGGTGCTTGGACGGGTCGCGTCACCGATCTCTTTGGCGTGCCCCTCCCGATTCGCCCGGGCAAGGGCTACTCGATCGACCTCTCCCCCGCGCCCATCCAGATGAGCACGGCGGTCAATCTCTCGGATGCCAAGGTCGCGATGACGCCGTACGACGGACGCCTGCGACTGTCAGGCACGATGGAGTTCGCCGGCCTGGACGAGGACGTCAACCGCGCGCGTGTCGCGGCGATCCTGCGTTCGCCCGCGGCCTATGTGCAGGGATGGGTGACGCCGGCGAGTGCGCCGCAGGCCAAGGCCGGCATGCGGCCGATGACTCCCGACGGCATGCCGATCATCGGCCGGCTGCCGGGCACGACCAACGCCTATGTCTCCAGCGGTCACGGGATGCTCGGTGTCACGCTCGGCCCGGGCACGTCACGGGCGCTTGCCGACCTCATGTTGGGCCACGGTTACCCGCCGCGGCTGCTGCCCTTCGCTCCCAACCGCTTCGTCCGGCGTGTGAAGGCTATGCCGGCCCTAACCCCCGCTTCCTGATCAGAGATCTCGTGGCCACCACCGGCGTCCTCACCGCGCTCGTCACCCCATTCCACGCCGACGGTTCCATCGACGACGCCGGCATCCAGCGCCACGTCGATCGCCAGGTCGCTGCCGGAATCCACGCAGTGGTGCCACTGGGCACGACCGGTGAGTTCACGACCATGACCCATGACGAGCGCAAGCACGTCACCGAGGCCGTGATCGAGGCGGCGGCTGGACGCATCGGCGTCTTCCCGCACACCGGAGCGCAGTCCACCGCGGAGACGATCGAGCTCTCGGTGCATGCGCAGAAGGCCGGAGCAACGGGCCTGATGATCGTGCCGCCGTACTACGACCCGTTGAGCATCCCCGCGCTCCACGCGCACCTCACGGCCGTCGGAGAGGCGGTCGACATCCCCATCGTCTACTACAACGTGCCGGGCGCCACGGGCATCCGTCTCGACGCCGAGGAGCTCGCGGCGCTGGGTGACATCAAGAACGTCGACTACATCAAGGACACCAGCGGCGACTTCACGACCGTGACCGCGATGCTCATTGGCAACGCCGACCGCATCACCCTCTTCAACGGCTGGGACACCCTCACCTTCGGTGCACTCGCGACCGGCGCCAAGGGTTCGGTGTGGGGCATGGGCAACCTCCTGCCCGAGCAGGCCGTGCGGCTCTTCGAGGCACTCGCCATCAAGGGCGACCTCATTGAGGGGCGTCGCCTGTGGAAGGGACTCTGGAAGGTCAACAGCCTGCTGGAGTCCACCAACTACGTGGCTGCCATCAAGGGCGGGCTCGAGGACCTCGGCTTCAGTGCCGGTCCGGTGCGCGCACCGCTCCAGCCCGCGTCCGCGGAGTTCCGGGCGGAGCTTGCTACTGCGTTGAGGGCAGCCCTGGTGCTGTGACGCTCCGGCTCACCTGCATCGAGGCCCACGCGGAGGGCGAGCCCGGCCGCGTGATCGTCGACGCGGATGCGCTCGTGCCAGGCGACACCATCCAGGATCGCTTCGACTACGCCGCCCGAGAGTTGCACGGCCTACGTCGTCTCGTGCTTCATGAGCCGCGCGGCTACCCCGGCCTGTGTGCGGTGCTTGCGCTCACCCCGTCGGATTCGCGCGCCGACGTGGCCATCATCGTGATGGAGCAGGGCGCATTCACTCCGATGTCGGGGAGCAACACGATCTGCACGGTGACGGCCCTGCTGGAGACCGGTCGTATCCCGATGGTGGAGCCGGTCACACCCGTAACCATTGAGACTGCCGTTGGGCTCGTCGGCGTGGAGGCTCGATGCGAGGGCGGCAAGGTGCTGGCGGTGACGATCGCCAACGTGCCGGCGTTCGCCACACATCTTGGCGTGCCCCTCACGCTGCCCCCCGATCCGAGATTCGACCCGCCAGGCGACAGCCTCACCGTGCCCGTCGACGTCGCGTTCGGCGGCCAGTTCTTCGTCCTCGCGCGCGCGGAGGATCTGGGCGTCGGTCTAGGGCCTGATGACGTGCCGCGCCTGCAGTCCCTGGGTGCACGCCTGAAGCTCGAGGCCAATCGGCACTATCCCGTCGTGCACCCGCTCAATCCGGGAATCAACCTGACCAACCTCGTGATGATCACCGGCGATTCGCCTGGTCCCGGGCTCGACGGCCGCAACGCGATGATCATGGTGACCGACAAGCTGAGTGATGATCCGGCCACGTGGACGGGCGCGCTCGATCGCTCGCCCTGCGGTACGGGCACCTGCGCGCGCATGGCGTGCATGCACGCGCGCGGTGAGTTGCCACTCGATCAGCCGTTCGTGCACCAGGGCATGCTCGACACGACCTTCACCGGACAACTCGTCGGCGAGACGACGGTGGGCGACTACGCCGCGGTGCTGCCGACGATTACCGGCCGTGGCTGGGTGACCGGACGCACCGAGTGGGTGCTAGATGACACCGACCCGTTCCCCGAGGGCTACACGATCGGTGACATCTGGCCGGCGTGAGGGCAGTGGTGACCCAGTGACCAGGAACCTCTCCGGGGATGATGACGTCCAAGTAGCAACTACTGGGGAGGCATCATGGGTCGATTTGCCGTGATCGTTACGGGCCTGGCTGCAGGCGCCCTGGCATTGATGGCCTGCGGAGGTGGAGGATCGAGCGCGGGTGGCGACCCCGAGGTCCTCATCGACGCGTCGTACGACGTCACGAGCTTCACCGTCGGTGAAGCCCAGCGCCAGGTGCAGGGGCCTGTGACGATCACCTTCACGGCTGACTCCGTCAGCGTGGACACCCCATGCAACGACATGGGCGCGACCGTCGAGTATTCACCGACCACTCTCACGGTCGGCCTAGTGGTCGCGACCGAGATGGCGTGCGAGCCCGTGCTCATGGAGCAGGACCGACTCGTTGCCGGCGTGCTCGCAGGCAATCCGACGTGGACGGTTGCCGACGATGTCCTCACCCTCACCTCGGGGTCGACTGTCATCACCGCCGACGCCTCCGCGGATGGTGTCACGCCCTGAACCCGCCGTATCCTGAAGTGGCGAGCCGAGGAGGAGCGGGCATGCAAGTAGGCGGTGTCAGCCCGATTGCCCCTCCGCTCGACGGCCCCGCCCTCTTCGACCAGGACTGGCTCTCACTTTTCTTCCTTCACTGGGCCGTTGATCCGGCAGACGTCGCGCCGCTTCTTCCGACTGGCACGCGCCCCGATGTCTTCGACGGAGCGGCCTACGTCGGCCTGGTGCCCTTTCGCATGGTCGATGCCGGTCTGGGCCGTCGGCATCCGACGCCCTACCTGGGCACCTTCCTGGAATGCAATGTGCGGCTCTACTCCGTCGACGACGAGGGTCGCCACGGTGTCGTCTTCCGCAGCCTCGAGGCGACGCGGTGGTTCACCGCGATGTCGGCGCGCTGGGGCTATCGGCTGCCCTACACGTGGGCGCGCATGCACGTGAAGCAGCGAGGCGAGCGCTGGTGGTGGCGATCGGATCGGCGCTATCCCGGTGGCGGTGGATCATTGCGACTCACCGTCGATGTCGGCGAGCGGGTGGAGCCGACGGATCTCGAGGTGTTCTACACCGCGCGCTGGGGGTTGCACTCGACGCTTGCCGGACGCACGGTGTGGACACCCAATGAGCACAAGCCATGGCCGCTGTACGCCGCCCACGTCGTCGAGCTCCAGGAGGATCTCGTCGGGCGAGCCGGACTGCGTGTGCCTGGCGAGCCGACTGAGCGGGTGCTCTACTCCCCCGGGGTGCACACGACATTCGGCCTGCCCGCGATCATCGCGTGATCGGGCGAATCGCCTGAACTCTTGCAACCCGGGCCAGGTGAGGCGCACAATCGCCACGTGAAGCGTGCCCTGGCCCCCCTCGCTGCCCTCGTGTTGGCGGCTACTGCCCTCCCCGCGGCGTCAGCCAGCGTGGCTCCCACCGAGGGCCGCAATGTGCCCAGTGCCACGGCATCGCTGCCACGACAGGGTGACATGGACACCCTGCAGGAGCTTCCCAACTGCCCCACGGGCGCCAAGGCGAACCAACTGCTCACGCGGTTCCCCTTGAATGCCAGTGATCATGGCGGCATCATTCCCCTCGGCAACCTCATGCCGACCTCTCATACCCTGCCGACCGCGCACATGTACGTGGCCATTGCGGGTACGACGTATCTGCCGCAGATTCCCGGGCAACCACCCGAGGTAGCTCCCGGAAACGACAAGAAGCTGTACGCGCCGGGGCGAATGTGGATCGTCCAGCTCAACACCTTCGACACCCTCTTCGATGACGGCACTGTGCGCCATGAGTTCGACTACTGGTTCGGTCTATGCAACCAGGTCACGGGAAGGTTCGGCCACGTCTCGGGGATCAGCAGCAAGCTCGCCAAAGCCATCAAGGGTCTCAAGCCGGACTGCTTTGAGTACTCGATCCCGACGCAGTGGCCGGACCGCAGTTTCCGCTCCTGCGCCTACAACAATCTTAAGATCGCCCTCACAGCGGGCGAGCTAATCGGGGATGCGGGCGGCCACAACGGCAACCTGGACTTCAAGCTGGTCGATATGCGCAGGCCGGATGCGAAGTTCGCCAACCAGTCACGCTGGCTGCCCGAGGTCGCGCGTGCGGTCTGCTTCCTGGACTACTACCCCGCCAAGTTGAAGAAGAAGTTCTACGGCTTCCTCGGCAACCACGACCTTTCCATCAAGCGCACGGTGGAACCACGATGCGGTCAGATCGCACAGGACGTCGCGGGGACCGCGAAGGGAGCCTGGCTCTACCAGGTGACCGGGTGGTTCTTGGGCAGGGAGGACGACCAACTCGCGCTGGTGAATGACAACATCGAGCCGCAGTATCAGGTCGTCTCCATGGGTGCGGCAGGACTCAGCAAGGGCATTCCCTCGGGTAGTTGGCGATTCATCCCGCAGAAGTCGGGACAGGTCAACCGTGACTTCAGCCAGGTCAAGCCTGACGGCAAGGTGTACTGCTACGACGACGGTCGGCAGGAGGCCAAGATGCTCATCACCATGCCGAGCGCCACGAAGGTGCGTGTGGGCACGACGACGGGCTCGTGCACGGGGACGCTGACGATAGGCGAGTACGTCGAGTTCGATCGCTGATCGACAGCGCGTCCGGATGCTGATCCAGCGGACGCGACGTACCGTGACCCGGTGAGCGTCACGGTTGTCGAAGAGCAGCGCACGTCCAGCCCGACGTGGCTCTTCGCGCTCTTCGGGTTCCTTGCCGCCGGGTTCGCAGTGGCGGTGGGCACCCTGGTGGCGGCCTTCGTCGATCCGGCGTACTCACCCATCGAGGTCGTGGCATCCACGGCCATCGACCTGCCGCCGCAGGCGGTGAAGGAGTGGGCCACGTCGACCTTCGGTACGGCGTCGAAGTCGGTCGTCGTCGGTGTGGTGGTAGTCGCCGTCATCGCGATCTCGGCATGGGCTGGTGTGGCATCGCGGACGAGACCGCGGCTCGGCATCCAGGTGATGCTCATCGCCGGTGTGGTCGGCGCCGTCGCGGCCCTGCTGCGTCCGGTGGATGCCCTGCTCGCGCCCGTGCCCTCGCTCGTCGCAGGTGCCTCAGCGGCCCTTGCGCTGTGGTGGCTGCTGCGCATGGCGTGGCCTCCTCAGCCGGCGACCTTGGGGAATCCGAGCGAGGTCTTCGCACCTGATGTCCCGACGTTCGACGCGACAGTGGAAACTCCGAAGGAGGTCAGCCGGCGCGGAGTGCTGCTCGGCATCGGCGGTGTGGTCGTCATCGGTGGAGCTGCACTCGCATCCGCACGCTGGCTCACCACGCGTGCGAGTGCCGTCGCCTCCCGCGTGGGTGCTGTGCTCCCCCGGCCGGTCGAGTCGCTCGCGCCACTGCCCGCGAGTGTGCAGGCCCCGGTGCCGGATATGAGACCTTTCATCACTCCCAATGCCGACTTCTATCGCATCGACACCGCCGTCATCGTGCCCCAGGTGATGGCGGAGGAGTGGACCCTGAGCTTCGACGGCATGGTGCGCCGGCCCTTCACCATCACCTACGCCGACCTGCTCAGCATGCCGATGGTGGAGCGCGACATCACGATCATGTGCGTCTCTAACCCCATCGGCGGCGACCTCATCGGCACCGCCCGCTGGCTCGGCACCCCTCTCATGCCCCTGCTAGAACGCGCGGGGCTGGAGCCGGGCGCCGATCAGTTGCTCAGCACCTCCGTCGACGGGTGGACCTGCTCGACGCCGCTCGACGGACTCGGGGAGGCCGAGCCGCTGCTCGCGATCGGCATGAACGGCGAGCCGCTGCCCATCGACCACGGGTTCCCGGTGCGCATAATCATCCCCGGCCTCTACGGCTTCATATCCGCCACCAAGTGGGTGACGCGCATTCAGGCGACGACCTATGCCGCGGAGCCGGCCTATTGGACAGTGCGCGGCTGGGCCACCGACGCGCCCGTGCTCACGGGCAGCCGCATCGACCTGCCCAGGGGCGACGTCGCGGTGGGACCGAGCGTCATCGCCGGCGTCGCCTGGGCAATGGCCGGCGACGGCATCTCGCGCGTGGAGGTCAGCATCGACGAGGGCCCGTGGCAGGAGGCCAATCTCGCGGAGCAGCCGACACCGCGCACCTGGCGCCAATGGTGGCTCGACTGGGAGGCGACACCGGGCCGCCACGGGATCGTCGTCCGTGCGACCAACGCGCTCGGAGATACCCAGACCAGCGAGGTCCGTGATGTCGTGCCCTCGGGCGCGACCGGCTACGACGCGCGCGTCATCGACGTCGTGTAGTTCTGCGGCGATCGACGCACACGCGGCGGACGACGTCGACCCGGGAACTTGTCACCTTGCGCCGCCTGCGGAGCCTTGGCAAACGCGGTGCGGGGAGACGAACCTCGGGGCAGCCGCGCTACACGCGGGCGGTAGCCCGGTCGACCAGGGTCGCCATCTGGGCGCCCATATCGATCCCTGCCGCGGCCAGCGCCTGCGGCACCAGCGATGTCTCGGTCATGCCGGGCGCGACGTTGACCTCGAGGAAGAGCGCCTTGCCATCGGCGTCGATGATGAGATCGGAGCGCGACCAGTCGCGCAGCCCCAGCGTGCGATGCACGCTGAGCGCTGCGGCTGCCGCTGCCTCGGCAACCGTGTCGTCCAGCCGCGCGGGGACGTAGAACTGAGTCGTGCCCGCGGTGTATCGCGCCGAGTAGTCGTAGAGGCCACCGTCGGGCACGATCTCGACCGCCGGCAGGGCCACCGCCCCGTCAGCCGTCTCGATGACCCCTACCGCGACCTCGGTGCCGTCGAGGAAGCGCTCAAGGAGCGCGACATCGCCGTAGGCAAACGCGCCAACCATCGCGGCGGGAAGCTCCTGGGGAGCCTGCACCACGCTGACGCCGAGCGCGGAGCCACCTCGCGTGGGCTTGACCACGAGCGGGAAGCCGAGCCCGCGCTCTAGCGCGGCCATCACGGCCGGCGCGCCGAGCTCGCGGAATGTCGCGTGCGGCAGCGCCACCCACTCGGGAGTGGCGACACCGGCGCGACGTACGAGCGTCTTGGCCACCGCCTTGTCGAAGGACAGGCGGCAGGCGTTGGGGCGCGAACCCACATAGGGCAGGTCCAGGCATTCGAGCACATCACGCACGGCCCCGTCTTCGCCGGCGGCTCCGTGCAGGAGTGG